>ERZ1034917.2-NODE-2-length-251443-cov-10.795058_pt1 | contig 251443 bp, 243 predicted proteins | sample MGYA00520605_ERZ1034917 | MGnify/ENA primary metagenome ERZ1034917 (study PRJEB33766, sample SAMN09781784) | gut metagenome | biome: gut microbiome | host: Homo sapiens | place: Madagascar | study: EMG produced TPA metagenomics assembly of the PRJNA485056 data set... | reverse complement strand
CGCCAACGTTTACCTTAATGTCCAGTATGTTGCCGGACAAACTGCCGTTACCGCCCCCATGCCCGGCAACATACTGGACATTAAGGTAAACGTTGGCGACACCGTGAACGCGGATGATGTTGTTATCATACTTGAAGCCATGAAGATGGAGAACGAGATATTCGCCCCCGCTTCCGGCAAGGTTATAGCCATAAACACCACCAAGGGCGCTTCCGTCAACTCCGGCGACTGCCTGCTGGTGATAGGCTAAGCGGCCCCGCTTTTGCCGATTCCGATTGAAAGGAGAGCAAAATGGGAGAAGCAATTCAAAGCTTTTTTGAAATGACCGGCTTTTCCATGATAGCCAACGATCCTAAGGTACTTATAATGATAGTAATATCATTGGCGCTGATGTATCTGGCCATCGTGAAGAAATTCGAGCCGTTGCTGCTGCTGCCGATAGCTTTCGGTATGCTGCTTACCAATCTGCCCGGCGCGGAAATGTATCACCGCGAGCTTTTTGCCAGCGGACACGTTGACTGGGCCGCGCTTAGCGATCAGGGAGGTCTTATAGACTATCTGTACCTTGGCATAAAACTGGGCATTTACCCCTGCCTTATATTCATGGGCGTGGGCGCGGGCACGGACTTCGGTCCCCTCATAGCCAACCCCAAGACCCTGTTCATGGGCGCTGCTGCTCAGCTGGGCATATTCATTGCCTTCATGGGTGCCATCGGCCTTACCGCCCTGTTCCCCAATGCCTTTAACTTCGGCGTAAGGGAAGCGTCCTCCATAGGTATAATCGGCGGTGCGGACGGCCCGACGGCAATATACGTAACGCTCAGGCTTGCGCCGCAGCTGCTTGGCCCCATTGCCGTTGCAGCGTATTCTTACATGGCACTTGTTCCCGTAATTCAGCCGCCTATAATGAAGGCGCTGACCACAAAGAAGGAACGCCAAATATCCATGGAGCAGCTCAGGCCTGTTTCCAAAACCGAAAAGATAATATTCCCCATAGTTGTTACTATATTCGTGTCCCTGCTGGTTCCCTCTGCGGCTCCGCTTATCGGTATGCTGATGTTCGGTAACCTGCTCAAGGAATGCGGCGTGACCGAAAGGCTTTCCAAGACTGCGCAGAACGAGCTGATGAATATAGTCACCATATTCCTTGGCGTATCCGTCGGCGCGACTGCCACCGCTGACATATTCCTTACATGGCAGACCATTGGTATACTGATAATGGGCGTATGCGCGTTTGCGTTCGGTACTGCGGGCGGCGTGCTGATAGCCAAGCTTATGAACAAGCTTTCCGGCGGCAAGATCAATCCGCTTATCGGCTCCGCCGGCGTTTCCGCCGTGCCTATGGCGGCGCGTGTATCCCAGGTAGTCGGTCAGAAGGAAAAGCCCGGCAACTATCTGCTGATGCATGCCATGGGTCCCAATGTGGCGGGCGTTATAGGTTCCGCAATAGCTGCGGGCGTTCTGCTTTCGCTCTATTGGGTACACTGATATAACACAAAGCATCTTATCGAGGAGGAATCCGGATGAGCAAGAAAATATTTATTACCGACACTATATTGAGGGACGCGCATCAGTCCCAGGCAGCCACCCGTATGCGCACGGAAGATATGCTTCCCGCATGCGAAGTGCTGGACAGCATTGGCTATTGGTCACTGGAGTGCTGGGGCGGAGCCACGTTTGACGCATGCCTCCGCTTCCTCAACGAGGATCCGTGGGACAGGCTGAGAAAGCTTAAAAAGGCGCTGCCCAATACCAAACTGCAGATGCTTTTCCGCGGCCAGAATATACTGGGCTATAAGCATTATGCCGACGACGTCGTGGAGCAGTTCTGCCGCAAGGCGATAGAGAACGGCATTGACGTCATAAGGATATTTGATGCTCTTAACGACGTGCGCAATCTTGAATCCGCCATAAAGTATACAAAGAAATACGGCGGAATATGCGAACCCGCCATAAGCTACACCATCAGCCCCGTGCATAACGAGGATTACTTCGTTAAGGTGGCTAAGGAACTGGAGCAGATGGGCGCGGACGTTATATGCATAAAGGACATGGCGAATCTGCTGCTGCCCTATGATGCGTATTCGCTGATAAAGCGCATGAAGGAAGAAATAAGCGTGCCTATACATCTGCATACGCACAACACTTCCGGCACCGGCGACATGACTTATCTCATGGCCGTACAGGCGGGCGTGGATATAGTTGACTGCGCGCTCAGCCCCCTTGCAAACGGCACCAGCCAGCCCGCTACGGAGTCCCTTGTGGCAACGCTGAAGGGCACGGAGTACGACACAGGGCTTGACCTTGAAAAGATGGCCGTTGCCGCCAAGCATTTCCGCGGCGTTGCGCAGAAGCTGAAGGATGAAGGCTTCCTTGATCCCAAGGTGCTCAACGTTGATACGAACACGCTTATATATCAGGTTCCCGGCGGAATGCTTTCCAACCTTATCAGCCAGCTTAAGCAGCTGAATGCAGAGGATAAGTATTACGATGTGCTGGCGGAGATCCCCCGCGTACGCGAGGACTTTGGCTATCCCCCGCTGGTAACGCCTACCAGCCAGATAGTCGGCTCCCAGGCCGTGCTTAACGTGGTTTCCGGCGGAAGGTACAAAACCTTCTCTAAGGAATCCAAGGCCTTGCTGCGCGGCGAATACGGCGCACTGCCCGGAAAGGTGAATGAAGAAGTGCGCAGGAAGGCCATTGGCGATGCGGAAGTTATAACCTGCCGCCCGGCGGATCTGCTCAAGCCGGAGCTTGAAAAGTACCGCGAGGAGATAAAGGACGTTATGCGTCAGGAAGAGGACGTGCTGAGCTATGCACTGTTCCCGCAGGTGGCCATGAAGTTCTTTGAGCAGCGTAATAACCCCAAGCCCAAGGAAGAGCCTAAGGCGGAAGCCCCCAAGGCAGCACCGGCACCCGCGTCCGCGCCTGCAGTAGCGGCACCCGCGCAGAAGATGCCCATGCATCCAGAACTGCCCGCGAAGCACCTTTTCGTTGAGGATATAACGATAGGCCGCTGATAGGTAAAATCGAATAAATGACTGAATCCGCACCCGTGCAGCCGTAAAAAGCAGCGCAGGTGCGGTTGCTTTATAGCCGTTTGCGCCGAAAATTCAATACAATTATGGCAAAGCGGGAACCTGTATTGAAAGTGAGGGATTTTTTTATTATAATCCAAGCATGAATACCGCAATGATTGGGAGGTAAAGGATATGGCTGCGCAGAAGATAATGATTTGCGATGACCAGATAATGATACACGAAACCCTTGGCATGTATTTGGAAAACGAGGGCTATGAACATGTAAGCGCGATGGACGGCGAAGAAGCGCTGCAAAAATTTGAAACGGAGAAGCCTGATCTTATAATATTGGATATAATGATGCCCAAGCTTTCCGGCACGGACGTATGCCGTAAGCTTAGGGAAAAAAGCCGCGTGCCTATAATAATGCTAACGGCAAAGGGAGAAGAGATAGACCGGATACTTGGCCTTGAGCTGGGCGCGGATGATTACATAGTTAAGCCGTTCAGCGCGCGCGAAGTTGTGGCGCGGGTAAAGGCGGTGCTGAGAAGGCTTGCCATGGCGAAGGAGCACCCGCAGCAGGTGCTTCGCTTTGACGACCTTGAGATAAACATAAACAATTATGATGTCCGTGTAAAAGGCGAGCGTGTGCCTTTCACGCCGAAGGAAGTGGAGATATTCCAGCTTCTTGCATCGCACCCGGGCAAGGTATATGAACGGGAAACGATACTTTCGCTTGTGTGGGGCTATGATTTTTACGGCGATACGCGCGCGGTGGATACGCAGATAAAGCGCATACGCCAAAAGCTGCCTGCGGAGGGAACGGTAAACTGGAGCATAAAAACGGTTTACGGCGTTGGGTACAAGTTTGAGGTAAGCAGATAATGAAGCATACTTTGCTTATAAAAACCGTATGCCTTGTGCTGTTCACGGTTATATTGAGCGCCGCCCTTACGGCGCTTGTTTTTCGCTATGCGGGCATAAAGAAATATGGTGAGCTGAAAACGAAGGAACTTATACCGAGGGCTGAGTTTATATCGAGCCGCGCGGCAGACCTGATGGAAGGGATATTGAGCCGCAAGGATTTTGAAAACATAGTCAATTACGATAGGCGCATATGGGATGCTGCGCCGTATCTTTATACGGCAGACGGTACACTTTTCGGCAGCATTACGAACGACCAGCTTGAGGCGAACATTAACATGATAGCGCCGTATCTTGCGGGCGTGCTTGCGGGCAGAGAGGTCAGCGCCGTGGTAATGATGGGCGGCAGCAGGGCCGGCGTCGTGGTAGGCGAGCCTATAACCGCAAGCGACGGCGCGATAATGGGTGCGGTGTTCCTGGTAAAGCCAATGGACGAGCTCAGCACGGGCTGGGGCAACCTTACTTCATCGCTGCCGCTTGCCATGCTTTTGGTGGCGCTTATAATGGTGCCGGTGGCGTACTTTGGATCGCGCGGGCTTACAAAGCCGCTGAATAAGATGAACGAAGCCGCCGTAGCCATGACAAAAGGGGATTTTTCCGTGCGGGCTATTGAAAAAGGAGACGGCGAGGTGGCGCGGCTGGGCCGCTCCTTGAACGAACTTTCAAGCGCGCTCAGCGGCACAATAGGCGCGCTTACGTTTGAGCGAAACCGGCTGAAAAGCGTGCTTGACGGGCTGCTGGAGGGCGTTATAGCCGTTAACGAAAGCGGAAAGATAATTCAGTTCAACCCCGCGTCCGTAACGCTTATGGGCTGCGCACATGGCGAAAGCATAGAGGATTCGCCAATGTATGGCGAGCTCCATTCCATGGTTGAACAGGTGCTTTCCGACGGCGTGAGCCGCTGGACGGAGCAAAGCTATAAGAAAGCCGTACTGCGCTTCACAATATCCGCCCTTGGTACGGACGGCAAGAACGAAGGCGCCATAATAATGATACAGGACGTTACGGAGGCGGCGCGGCTTGAGCAGACGCGGCGGGATTACGTTGCCAACGTGTCCCATGAGTTGAGAACGCCTATCGCATCCATACGCGGCCTGTCGGACGCACTGTGCGACGGGCTGGTAAAGAAGGACGAGGACAGGCTGAGATACTATGGCTACATTCAGCACGAAGCCATGCGTCTTTCGCGCCTGATAGACGATTTGCTTGAACTGAGCCGGCTGCAATCGGGCACGGTTGCCATAGCGCGCTGCAAAATGAGCGTAAACGATTTGATATACGACGTTGCGGACAGATACAGCACGATAGCCAAGGATAACGGAAAAACGCTTTCCGTGTCCATGCCTGAAGGCGAGCATGATGCGTACAGCAATCCTGACAGGTGCGAGCAGGTGCTCATAGCCCTGCTTGACAACGCCATAAAGCACAGCGCATCGGGCGAGGTTGACCTTAGCGTGGGCGAGGACGATGATAAATACACCATAAGCGTATCCAACCCCGGCGAAATAGCCGAAGCGGACATAGACCATCTGTTTGAGCGGTTCTATAAGGCGGACAGGGCGCATACAGGCGAAGGCACGGGCCTTGGCCTTGCAATAGCGAAGGAGATAATGGAGCTGATGGGCGAGCGCATATGGGCCGAAAGCAAGGATGGCCGCGTGGTGTTCAGCTTTACTGTTGCCAAGCGCCAAAGCATGGGGACGAATACGAACAAAGTGTGAAGTATACAGCAAATAGCTGCGGCGGGATTTGAAAAAAACTGTCGCGGTGTTATAATGTAATCAATGTATAAAATGGGAGGTAAAAAACATGAGCAGCGGCAAAATATTGATAGCTGACGACGACAGAAACGTGCATGAGTCACTTGGCATTTATCTTAAATCCGAAGGATTTGAAACCGTGGACGTATATGACGGCGCGGCGGCGGTCAGCGCGCTGGACGGCGACATTTCGCTTTGCGTTATGGACATAATGATGCCCATCATGAACGGCATTGACGCCTGCAAGGAAATACGCAAAAATTCGCAGGTGCCAATAATTATGCTTACTGCCAAGGGCGAAGAAATAGACAGAATACTCGGCCTTGAGCTGGGCGCGGATGACTATATCGTGAAGCCCTTCAGCCCGCGCGAGGTCGTGGCAAGGATAAAGGCCGTGCTTAGGCGCACAAGCGAACAGCAGAGTAACGACGACGGCCGCGTTACCTTAAACGGCCTTGTTATAGACATTAAGAGCTATACCGTCACATTAAAGGGGCAGCCGGTAATATGCACGCCGAAGGAAATAGAAATCCTTTATATGCTTGCTTCAAACCCCGGACAGGTGTTCACAAGGGAGCAGCTGCTTAACAAGGTTTGGGGCTATGACTTTGCCGGCGAAACAAGGACCGTGGATACGCATATAAAGCGCATCCGTGCAAAGCTTGACAACACCGGCCTTAATTGGTCGATAAAGACCATATACGGCGTTGGCTATAAGTTCGAGGTAGAATAAAACTATGCTAAAAAGCGTGTTTTTTCGCAGGCTTGTTATAATGCTGTCCGTCGCAATGCTCATTGCGGCGGCCGTTATGCTGGGCGGCTATGTGTTTCTGAGCAAGGATGTTTATGCGGACATAAAGCTGGACGAGCTGCACCCTTCGCTTGATGCGGCGGAGCAGCTTGCCAAGGAATACATGGCGGGCGAAATAGATAAAGACGTGTTTGAACGGCTGGCGGCAAAGCTGCTGCCGTCCAATACCGGCACGGTGCTTTACCTTGACGCGGAAGGAAACACGCTTTTTTATGTGGACAGCCTGCTTAATACCGATGCGGAGGGCGCGAAGCGGCTGCTGTATGAGCAGATAGCTTCCGCTGAAAACGGTGCGGACGTTAAGCAGAACCGGCTTAGAATGAAAGAGGACAGCTCCGCCCTTGCGCTGGGCTGCCCAATATTCGACGACGACGGAAACATACTCGGCGCGGTGGTCATGCTCAGTTCGCTTAAACTCGTTACCAACGCAACGGGGCGTATGTCCATGCTCGTGCTTATGCTCACCACGATAGCCATACCCGTGGCGCTGCTTATGATGGTTTGGCGTGCGAAGAACATTGTCGATCCGATACGCCGCATGAACGACGCCGCGAAGGCGATGGCAAAGGGCGATTTTGACATAAGGCTTGATGAAGATATTCCGGGCGAGGTCGGCGAACTTGCCGGTTCGCTCAATAACCTTTGCGCGGAGCTTGACCATACCATTCGCCAGCTAAGCAGCGAAAAGGGCCAGCTTGATCAGCTGCTGCAAAGCCTTACGGACGGCGTTGTGGCAATAGATGAGCACGGTACGCTCATACATTACAATTCCGCAATAATGCGCATGTTCGGTGCGGTCAGCGTATCAAAGCGCGAGGAATTGATACCCGACGAAAAGGTATGGAAGGTGTTTGACGAGGTTTTCAATTCCGGCAAGCCTCAGACCATAACCTACCCCATGGCTGGTGACAAGGTGTTGTGGATAACCATATCGCCTGTTGTAACGTCCAGCCGCGAACGCACGGGCGTTGTGGGCCTGTTTAAGGACATGACGGAGATGGAGCGGGTCGAAAAGCTCAGGCGGGATTATGTTGCAAATGTTTCGCACGAACTGCGGACGCCGCTCACCGCTGTAAGGGGATTGCTTGAGCCGCTTGCCGACGGAATGGTGAAGGATGAAGCGGACAGGCAGCGGTACTACAGGATAATGCTGCACGAGGTGCTCAGGCTTTCTCGCCTTATAACGGACATGATGACGCTCAGCCGCCTGCAATCCGGCACGGAATACATGGAGATAACCCGCGTGGATGTGAACGAGCTGGTGCAGGATATTGCAAGCGCGTATTCTTCAACGCTGGCCGATAAGGGCGTGAACTTAGTGCTTGACTGCCCGCGGCCTGTGCCCGATGCGATGACCGATCCGGACAGGATAGAGCAGGTGCTTGTTATATTGCTGGATAACGCCTCGCGCTACACGCCAAAGGGCGGCACCATAACAATATCCGCCCGCAATGCGAAGGAGAAAATACAGCTGTCTGTGACCGATACCGGCTGCGGCATACCTGAAAGCGATCTGCCGCATATATTTGAACGATTCTATAAGGTAGATAAGTCCCATAGCGAAGGCGGCACGGGACTGGGGCTGTCTATAGCGCAGTTCATAATGGAAAAGCTTGGCGAAACGATAAGCGTTGAAAGCGAAGTCGGCAAGGGTACGCGTTTTACGCTTACTTTGCAGCGCTATGTACGCAACGCCATAGCATTGGGGCCGGCGGGCGAAAAGCATACCCGCTACGGCGATGATGACGAAAAGGATGAATACGTTCCCAACGACGCCGATATTCAAGATGATGACGATGTGGTGGATGCGCATTACGAGGTTATAGAGCAGCCGCAGAAGGCCGAAAAGCCACAAAAAGCCGAGAAAACGCAAAAGGCGGAAAAAACGCAGAATAAAGCGGAAAGGCAGGGCAAACGATGAGCCTTTGCAGCATATGCCCGCGAAAATGCGCTGCGGACCGCGCAAAAGCTTCGGGCTACTGCGGCGCGCGCGAAAAGGCGCATATTGCCCGCGCCGCGCTGCACCGCTGGGAGGAGCCGATAATAAGCGGCGAACGCGGCAGCGGCACCATATTTTTCTGCGGGTGCAACCTTAACTGCATATTTTGCCAGAATTATAAAATAAACCACAGCGTGATGGGCATAGAGGCGGATGAAGAAACGCTTTGCCACATAATGCTCGATCTTCAGCATCAGGGCGCGCATAACATAAACCTTGTTACGCCCGCGCCGCATGTGCCACTGATAGCGCGCACATTACCACCTGCGCGCCAAGCTGGGCTTACGATACCTGTAGTTTACAATACCAACGCATATGAAAACGTGCAAACGCTGAAAATGCTTGAAGGGCTTATAGATATATATCTGCCGGACTTTAAGTACGTCTCATCGTCGCTTGCAAAGAAATACAGCGATGCGGAGGATTACTTTGACGTTGCAGCGAAGGCTATTGCCGAAATGTACAGGCAGGTTGGGAACATAAAGCTGGATGAAAACGGCATGGCGGCTTCCGGCGTGCTGATACGGCACATGGTGCTTCCCGGCTGCGTTGACGATACGCGGCGGGTGCTGGACTATGTTTCAGCCAATTACCCGAAAAATGTCTATATATCGATAATGAGCCAGTACGCCCCGACGAGGGACGATCTGCCCAGGCCCATCAATCGCCGCATAACAAAAGGCGAGTACGACAGGGCTTTGGATTACGCCATAAGCAAGGGCTTTGAAAACGTGTTCATACAGCAGCGTAATTCGGCAGACCTTTCATACACGCCGGATTTTGACGCGGACGTAATATTTGACCCAATAAAGCGGGCATAAAACCGGAAAAACAAGGGCAAATATGAACGGATTATTAACTTTAGTAATATTTGCTTAAAAAAGATTGCAAAGCGCAACATATAGTGTTACCATAACATCAGCGAAAGAAAGCGGGTCGTGACAATCGCAGTCATCTTCATTATTGTTTTCCTCCAACCATAAACAATCGGTGAATGGCGGGAAGGGGCAATCCGCAATTCACCACCAATAGCTGACGACCCGAATCAAAGAGACTCTTAACATGGGTCTCTTTTTTTATGCATATGAATAACGGAACAAAACCGCTGAAGGGGGAACGGAAGCATATGGGGCGCATGAGGACGGCATTTAACGCGGCTATGGCGGCGATTGTAGCCGCGTTTATGGCGATAATGAGCATACAGGCGTATAAGGAGCTGTTTGTGCGGGAGACAGAACCGCCTGCGAAGCAGCGCACGGGCATAATAAACGTTTGGCATGTGGTTAAATACAAGCCGTATTCCGGCAGCGTAAGCACAATAATGGCCGATGCCGCAAGAAAGCTTGAAAAAAAGGAATACGGAGTGTTTTACAGCGTGGAAGGAATGATGGAGGAGGAATACGCAAGGCGGATCGAACGCGGCGAAAAGCCGGACGTGATATCCTTCCCGGCGGGGCTTATAGACGCGGACGGGCTCAGCGAGCTTGACGCGGGGAACTATGCCGAAATAAGCGGCGAACTGCTGCGTGCGGGCAGCAGTGAAGGCAAACTGTATGCAATACCATATGCGCAAAGCCCATGCGTGCTGATAGAGAACAACGAACTATCAAAGAAAATAGGAATAAACTTAGATGAAGGCAGCGTAGATGCGGCGGCTATATTTGCGGCCGTAAACGGGGCGGACGGCGGCGCGATAAAGCAAAGCATATTGTCCGGCAGGGCGGAAAGATGGGCGCTTATCGGCGCGGAAGGCGAGTGCCTCGATACGGCGGCATTTAAGGAAGGCAAGGCGGTGCTTTGCATAGACGATGTGCGCACGGCGCGCGAGCTGAGCATGCTGAGCGAGCGGGGGAAGGGCTTTAACTATACCGTGCACGGCATAATGGGGCAGCACGGCAACGCACAGCTTATCGCAATACCGTATACCGAGGACGAATGGGCGAAGGAACATGCCGAAAAGCTTATACAGCTTTTATTAACGCCAAAGTATAGCCTGAAGATAGCCCAAACGGGGCTTTATCCGTCGGCGCCTTATGAAGATAAGGCAGAGAGCGCAAGCCCCGTGGATGCGCAGGAGTTACTCAACGGCGTGCCGTGCGCAAACGCATTTTTGCTGAACAGGTATAAGGACGCCATTGCGGAGGAAGCCGCACGCGCGCTTTCGGGCGATAGCGGGGCGAATGAGGCCATAGTTAAAAGATATGGCGAGCTTTTTGACTGAGTATTGTGAAAAGGGCAAAAATAAAGTAAAATTAAGCTTGGTATAATACTGCTTGTTGGGAGAATGAGTAATGAAAGAACTGCCTTTTGAATTAAAACGGATGCTTGATGCGCTCGGTGCAAAGGAGAATGTGCCTATGGCGCAGTACACCTCCTTCAAAACGGGCGGCAGCGTGCGCATATTGGCCGAGCCGGACACGGCGGAGCATACTGCTGAGCTTATGCGCCTGATAGAGGCGGCTGGCGTAGAGCATTACGTTATAGGCAACGGCACAAATCTTTTGATAAGCGATAAAGGGCTTGATGCGATAGTTGTGCGCATAGGCGAGAAAATGGCGAACGTTGAGCGCAGCGGCCGCACGATAATCGCAGGTGCGGGTGCAAGCTATGCGGCAATGGCAAAGCAAAGCGTGCAATGGGGCCTGATGGGCCTTGAATGGGCGGCGGGCATACCGGGCACGGTAGGCGGCGCGGTTGCTATGAACGCCGGCGCATACGGCGGGGAGACGGCGGATGCGCTGAAAACCGTTATATATGCCGAGAACGGCGCAATAATAAAAGAAACCGTGGATAAAACCGCGTTTGGATACAGGCTGAGTCCGTATTGCGCGCCGGAACGCATAGTGATAGAGGCGGAGTTTGAACTGAACGACGATGACGGCAGCGCATACGAAAAAATGACGGACTACAATAAGCGCAGGCGCGAAAAGCAGCCCATAAACTATCCCAGTGCCGGCAGCGTATTCAAGCGGCCTGAAGGCCACTTTGCAGGCGCATTGATAGAACAGGCCGGGCTGAAGGGAACACGCATAGGCGGCGCGGAGGTCAGCACGCTGCACGCGGGCTTTATAATAAACGCAGGTGGGGCAACATCGCGCAACGTATATGAGCTGATACGATTAGTGCAGCAAAAGGTGAAGGAACACAGCGGCGTGCAGCTTGAAACGGAAGTAAAGCTGCTTGGTGAATTCTAAGGAGGAACGGATGGAACTTATAATAGTCACAGGCCTGTCCGGCGGAGGAAAAACTCAGGCGCTCAGGTGCCTGGAGGACATGGGCTATTTCTGCGTGGACAATCTGCCGTGCGCAATGGTGGGCGGATTTGTGCAGCTTTGCCGCGATTCAAAGCCGCCCGTTGAAAAGGCCGCCGTGGTTATAGACAGCCGCGAAAGCGTTTTCGCCGGGGAGGTGCAGCAGGCGCATATGCAGCTATGCATGCTGCCTGTCAATTTTCATATATTGTATCTTGAATGCCGCGACGGCGTGCTTGAACGGCGCTATAACGAAAGCCGCCGCCCGCATCCGCTTAATCGCGACATACGCGAAGGCATAAAGGAAGAACGCGAGCTGCTCTCTTTCTTCCGCGACAGGGCGGAATACATAATAGACACGAGCGACTTAAAGCCGATGGAGTTAAGAAGAAAGCTTGAAGAATACTTCAACGGGGATAAGAAGGCCGAGTTCCAGTTAATAATAGAAAGCTTTGGCTATAAGCGCGGTGTGCCGTTTGAGGCGGATATGGTATTTGATATGCGCTTCAGCCCAAATCCGTTCTATGAAGCGGAATTGAGAGGGCTCAGCGGCAGGGACAAGCCCGTGCGGGACTTTATTGAGGCGGACGAGACATACGAAAGCTTTATAAACCAAACCGAAGCGATGCTGAGGGAGCTTATTCCCGCGTTTGTAAAGCAGGGCAAGCGCAGGCTGCTCGTGGCTTTCGGCTGCACGGGCGGCAGGCACCGTTCCGTATGCGCAGCGGAGGAAATGCACAAAAGATTGAAGGACAGCTACTCGTCCCGCCTTATACACCGCGATGCGGGCATAGAGGCGGCGGACATACAGGAGCGCACAGGGGGAAAGGGAGAAAGCTGATGTCTTTTTCATCCACGGTAAAGGACGAATTGGTCGGCATAAAAACGCAAAGCCGCGAAGAAAGGCTTAGCATATTGTGCGGCCTGACGCATACCGCGGCGGCGGTTACGCTGGGCCGGGGCGGATTGGGCATAGAATACGTGAGCGAAAGCGAAAACGTGGCGGAGCTTGCCCGCGCACTAACGGCGGAGCTGTATGGCCTTAACGCTTCGTTTTCCACCCGTAAGCAGGAAGGATTGAAGCGCAGCAGCATAATCGTGCATGTTTCCGGCGAAGGGTGTAGGCAGCTGCTTATTGATTGCGGCAGCCTGCCAAATGATGACAACGAGGATTTTCAGCCCGGCAAAATACCCGAAAGCATGGCCGAAAGCGACGAGCGCATGCGCTGCCTGCTGCGCGGCGCATTCCTTGGCGGCGGCTCCGTGAGCGATCCCAAGAAGGGCTATCATCTTGAAATAGTCACGCGGCAGGAAAACTTTGCGGACACTTTGCGCGCCGCGGCAGAAGGCTACGGCATCCGCGCCAAGGTGACGGCAAGGAAGGCGAACTATATTTTTTATCTTAAGGAAGGCGAAAGCGTATCCGATTTTCTCAGCCTTGTCGGCGCAATGAACGGCACAATGGAATTTGAACAGATACGCGTGCTGCGCTTCATGGCGAACGACATAAACCGCCGCACCAATTTTGAGGATGCGAATATGCAGAAGGCGGCTATGGCGTCCGCCCAGCAAAGGATGGATATACAGCTTATAATGAAAGAACAAGGCATAGAAAGCCTTGGCGATAAGCTTAGGCAAACGGCGGAAGCAAGGATAAATAACCCCGAAGCTACGCTGACAGAGCTTGCGAAGGAGCTGGACATAACAAAATCCTGCCTTACGCACAGGCTTAAAAAGCTGTCCCAAATGGCGGAAGATATACGCCTTCACGGCAGCGGGGCAATGGAAGGAACGGGAGAGGAGAATATATGAGCGGCTTTACGCATCTGCATGTGCATACGGTATACAGCCTGCTTGACGGGGCATCCAAAATACCGGCGCTTGTTTCGCGCGCGAAGGAACTGGGCATGGATTCCATTGCCATAACAGATCACGGCGTGATGTACGGCGTGATAGATTTCTATAAGGAATGCACAAAGCAGGGCATAAAACCAATACTCGGCATGGAGGCCTATGTTGCGCCGGCCTCGCTTTACGATAGGGAGGGCGTAAGGGAATATAACCACCTTATTTTGCTTGCAAAGAACCAAATCGGCTATAAAAACCTTATGAAACTGAGCTCCATAGCTTTTGTGGACGGGTTTTATTATAAGCCGAGGATTGATTACGATATACTTGAAAAGTATCACGAAGGGATTATCTGCCTTTCCGCGTGCCTTGCGGGCAGCATACCGCAGGCGCTGCTGAACGGCCGCTACGATGATGCGCATGCGCTTGCGCTCAGGCTCAAACGCGTATTTGGCGATGATTTTTATATTGAACTGCAAAACCACGGCCTGCCGGAACAGCTGGAGGTGCTGCCAAAGCTTGCAAATTTGGCGCGGGAGCTGAACATAAAGGCCGTTGCCACGAACGATATCCATTATGTGGACAAGGCCGATGCCGAGGCGCAGGACATGCTGCTGTGCATACAAACGGCAAAATACGTTGACGATGAAAACCGCATGCGTATGAGCGCGGATGAGTTCTATCTTAAAAGCGAAGAAGAGATGCGCGCCGCGCTGAAAGGATATGAATATGCCGTTGAAAATACGCGCGAGGTTGCGGATAAGTGCAACGTGACCATTGCCTTCGGCGAAAGGCACCTGCCCGGCTTTACAGCGCCGGACGGCATGGATAATTTTGAATATCTTAAAAAGCTTTCCGAAGAAGGGCTTGTGCAGAAAATGCCCGATGCCGATGATGCCGCGCGTGAGCGGCTGAATACGGAGCTTGAAATAATCCGCAAAATGGACTTTGTGGACTATTTCCTTATAGTGCGGGACTTTGTGGCATTTGCGCACAGCAAGGGCATATCCGTGGGCCCCGGCAGAGGAAGCGGCGCGGCGAGCCTTGTTGCATATTCGTTGGACATTACGGACGTTGACCCGCTTTTGTATGATCTTCCGTTTGAGCGCTTCCTTAATCCGGAGCGCGTATCCATGCCGGACTTTGATATAGACTTCTGCGTTGAAAGGCGGCAGGAGGTAATAGACTACGTTGTTGAAAAATACGGCAAGGATAACGTGTCCCAGATAATCACGTTTTCAACCCTTGCGGCAAGGGCGGTTGTGAAGGACGTTGGCCGCGCGCTGAGGGTGCCGCTGCAGGACGTAAACAGAATAACCAAGCTTATCCCAAGGACAGTCGATATGACGCTGAGCAAGGCGCTTGAAGTATCGGCGGAGCTGAAGGAGCTTTACGATAACGATCCGATGGTGACAAAGCTTATAGACCTTTCCTTAAAGCTCGAGGGCCTGCCAAGGAATCCCGGCACTCATGCGGCGGGCGTTGTTATAAGCGCGGAGCCTATAAGCGAATTTGTGCCGCTTCAGCGCAACGGGGACATTATTACAACTCAGTTTTATAAAGAGATTATAGAAGAACTGGGCCTATTGAAGATGGACTTCCTTGGGCTAAGAACGCTTACCGTAATACGCGATACGCTTGATTTTATACGGGAGCAGGGCAAAAAGGTGCCTGATAAGGAGCTTAAGGACTATACGGACAGGCGCGTATATGAAATGATATCCGCGGCCGATACGGATGGCGTGTTCCAGCTTGAATCCGCGGGCATGAAGCAGTTCATGCTGCAGCTTAGGCCAGGCTGCCTTGAAGACCTTATCGCGGGAATTTCGCTTTTCAGGCCCGGCCCAATGGACCAGATACCCAAGTATCTTTCCGGCAAGAACCATCCGGATCAGGTAACGTATCTTAGCGAAAAGCTTCGCCCCGCGCTTAAAGCAACGTATGGCTGCATGGTATATCAGGAGCAGGTCATGCGCATTGTGCGTGACGTGGCGGGCTATTCGATGGGTCGCAGCGACCTTGTGCGCCGCGCAATGGCAAAAAAGAAGCACAATGTTATGCAGAAGGAAAGGCATAACTTTGTGTACGGCATAGAGGAGAACGGCGTTGTAAGTGTGCCGGGAGCCGTGCGGAACGGCGTGGATGCGGACACGGCGAATAAAATATTCGACGCTATGGCGGACTTTGCCTCCTACGCGTTCAATAAGCCGCACGCGGCATGCTACGCCGTGCTTGCGTACAGAACGGCTTATCTTAAAGTATATTACCCGGTTGAATTCATGACGGCAATGCTGAATAGCTTCATCAGCAATGTTGACCAGCTTGCGGGCTACATAAGCACCGCGCGCCGCATGGGCATAACAGTGCTGCCGCCGGACATAAATAAAAGCCGCGAAAAATTCAGCGTGGAGGATGGCAAGATTCGCTTCGGCCTTGCGGGTATACGCAACGTGGGCGAAGGGGCGATGAAGGATATTATAAAAGAGCGCGATTGCGGTGGAAGCTTCAAGGATTTCATGGACTTTGCAAACCGTGCGGGGGACATAAACAAGCGCATGGTGGAGGCCATGATAAAGGTTGGCTGTTTCGACAGCACGGGCGCAAAGCGCTCCCAGCTGATGGCTGTGTACGAGAAAGCGCTTTCGCTTGCCGCGGGGGACAGGAAACAGGCCGCAGCGGGGCAGATGAGCCTTTTTGACCTTGGCGGCGGGGAAAGCATAAGAAGAAGCTTTGTTGAGCTGCCTGATATTGCGGAATTTGCGGAAGCGGAAAAGCTTGATATGGAGCACGAAACGCTCGGCATATATCTTAGCGGACATCCGCTCAATGACTATGCGGATATACTTGCCGCCCTTCCGGACACGGCCGCTAAGCTCAGCGGTAAAAGCGGCGAAGAAAATGTTGAAATAGGGCCGCAAGAGGGTGACAAAGTAAAAATTGGTGGTATAATAACACACGTTCAAAGAAAACTTACGCGCTCCGGCAGCGGAATGATGGCGTATTGCACGCTGGAGGACACCACGGGTTCAATAGAATGCATGGCTTTCCCGTCGGTGTTCACAAAGTATTCAAGCCTTTTGAACAGCGATTCAAAGGTGATAATTTCCGGCAAGCTGAACGTGCGCGATGAGCAGGAGAACATGATTTTGATAGACGATGTGCAGCCGCTTATGAAGCGCAGCGCATCGGAAAAGATTTACCTTAGGCTGGATACGCAGGACAAGCCGCTTATGGACAGGCTTATGAGCGTGCTGCGCCGCTTTCCCGGCAATGTGCCCGTAATATTGCACGACCCGAACACAAAGCGCACGCAGCTTGCGCCTAAGGAATTGTTTGTTAATCCCTCCGGAGCCGTAAAGGACGTCCTTTGCGAACTTCTGGGACAAGATAATGTGAAAATCAAAAAGGGAGAATAGTTTTTATGAAAAAGATCGGAGTACTTACAAGCGGAGGAGACACGCCGGGCATGAACTCGGCAATTCGTGCCGTGTTTAAGGAAGCGGATGCACGCGGAATGGACGTTATGGGCATATTCCATGGCTACAAGGGCCTGATAGAGGGCCGCATACGCCAGCTTACCCATGAGGACGTGGCAAACGTTATGCATAAGGGCGGCACGGTGCTAAGGACCGCGCGCAGCAGCGAATTTATGCAGGACGGCGGCTTTGAAAAGGCACTGAATATGCTGCATGCGTACGATATAGACGGCCTTATAATAATCGGCGGAGACGGCAGCTACCGCGGCGCAAAAAAGCTTTATGAAAACGGCATAATGACAATCGGCCTGCCCGGCACCATAGATAACGACATGGGCTATACCGATTTTACTATCGGCTTTACCACGGCCGTTAATACCATAACCGATGAAATATACAAGATACGCGATACCATGCGCGCGCATGACCGCGTGGGCGTGGTTGAAGTCATGGGCCGCAACTGCGGCGATATCGCGCTGTGGTCCGGCGTAGCCGGCGGCGCGGACATGATAATTGTGCCCGAAGTTCCCGTGGACTGGGAGGACTGCGCAAAGCAGCTTGTAAAGAATAAGCTGCGCGGCCAGCTGACAAGCATTGTTATAATAGCCGAAGGCGCAGGCAGAGCGGAGGATTTTGCCCGCTTTGTGAACGAGCATACGGACGTTGAGGCCAAGGCCATAGTTCCCGGATACATACAGCGTGGCGGCAACCCCACCGCATTTGACAGGGTGCTTGCGGCAAGGCTTGGCCAGCGCGCGGTGGAGCTGCTTGCAGACGACATAGGCGGACGCGCCGTTGGCATAAAGGATAACAAGATAATTGACGTGAGCATAGCGGAAGCGGTTGAAATGCCGGATCACTTTGACGAAAAGCTGTTCCGCTTTAACACCGTGCTTGCAAGATTTTAATATGTAAAGGATACGCGCAATGACTAAACGGATGAAAACAGCCGGGCCTGTGAACCGGAACGACGATATTGAATTGAATATAGATTCCCTCGGTTCCGAAGGGCAGGGCGTTGGCCGGTATGAAGGCTTGGCGGTTTTTGTGCCGTTTGCGCTGCCGAATGAGCATGTTAAGGCGCATATAATAAAGGCGGCGTCCAATTATGCCGTGGGCAAGCTTACCGCCGTGGAGGTTCCAAGCAAGGACAGGCGGGAGCCGCGCTGCTCCTCCTTCACACGCTGCGGCGGATGCAATCTGCTGCACATGGATTACGCGGCGCAGCTTGAATACAAGCGCAATGTTGTGGCGAACGCGCTTATGCGCATAGGCAAGGTAGCCTCACCGCATGTTAAGCGTACCATCGGCATGGAGCATCCTTATCATTACCGCAATAAGGCTGCGTTCCCGTTCGCGATGGTTGATGGGCGTATGTGCTTCGGCTTTTTTGCCCCGCGCAGCCATAGGCTCGTTCCGATAGACGGCTGCCTTATTGAAAACAGGGCGCTGTATAACGTTGCGCAGGCCGTGCATTGTTGGGCGGAAGAAAACGACATTGCCCCATACGACGAGCAAACAGGCGGCGGCACGCTGCGCCACGTTGTGGGCAGAATAACCACCACGGGCGACATTATGGCCGTTATAGTGACCAAAGGGCAGCCGAAGAAGCTGAATGCGCTTGAGAATATGCTGACGGAGCGCTGCGAAGGGCTGAAGTCAATAATACTCAACCGCAACGACGAAGCCACAAACGTTATCCTTGGCGATAAGTACGAAACGCTTTGGGGGGACGATACGCTTACGGAGGAGCTTTGCGGCTTCAAGTTTGAGATAAGCGCGGCGTCTTTCCTTCAGGTGAATCCTATACAGACGGAGAAGCTTTATGCTCAGGTGGAAGCGTTTTTTCCCGAGCGGGACGGCTTTGAGGCGATGGACGTATACTGCGGCGCAGGCACAATATCGATGGTCATATCCAAACACGCGTCCCATGTAACGGGCATAGAGAACGTGCCGAGCGCGGTGGAGGATGCGCGGCGCAACGCGGCCATGAACGGCGTTACAAACGCGGACTTTATATGCGCCGATGCGGCTGCCGCCTTGCCGGAGCTTATAGCCAAGGGCGCAAGGCCGGGCGTGATAGTGCTCGATCCGCCGCGAAAGGGCTGCGATAAAGCGGTGCTCGATGCGGTGACGGCAAGCGGGGCTGAGCGCATAGTCTACGTTTCCTGCGACCCAGCCACCCTCGCGCGCGACGTAAGCATACTTACCCAGGCCGGCTATTCCCTCCAGTCCGCCCAGCCTGTGGATATGTTCCCGCAGACTGCGCACGTTGAGACGGTATGCTTATTGTCCAAACACCAAGAAGTGGGGGGAATAAGCTATGCAGATAAAATATGAAAACATCATCCTTAGGGATATGATAGAGACGGATATAGAGGACTATGTGCGCTGGTTCACAGCGGAACGTGAATGGGAAAAATGGGATGCTCCTTGGGAGAAGGAAGATACGGACGAGGAGACAGAGCGCAAAGAATGGACGAAATACTATGAATCGGTGAAAAACCGCCCTGATGATGCTTACCGCTGGAAATTTGAAATTGAATGGAACGGTAAGCACATTGGCTGGGTATGTTCCTATTGCATTGACGAAAACTATGAATGGGTAGGAAAAGCTGAGGAAGGCCAAATAGTTCACCGCGCTGTCGGCATAGATATTTGCGAATCGGATTCATGGGGAAACGGTATCGGCACAAATGCCATTCGCGCTTTTATGGATTACTGCCTTGACAGCGGTGCGTGCGAGCTGTACACGCAAACTTGGTCCGGCAATGTTCGCATGCTTCGCTGCGCCGAGAAACTTGGCTTTGCTGAGTGCAATCGCTGTATCGGAGAGCGGGAGGTCAACGGACGGAAATACGATGGCTTAACGCTGAAATTTAAGAAGCAAGTTTGAATTGAAAGTGCTGCTGTGGCATAGAGATTCATCAAAATAACTATCCCCGCCCGCATTTACTGCGCAGGCGGGTTCTTTTGATTGAAATTGGTACGATATCGTACTCAACTATGGAGGCCAAACGTGAATATATATTTTGCCGCAGGCCTTGACCTTTCACCTAAGTGCAATGATATAACCTTATCCGAAAGGAGATGGATGATATGACCATAAAGGAATTTGCAAAGCTGTGCGGCTGCAATCCGCAAACGCTTAGGTATTACGACCGCGTGGGCCTGCTCAAGCCCGTTCGGGTGGACAGGTACTCGGGCTATCGCTTTTATGATGAGGAGCAGGCGTTAACGTTCGTTAAGATAAAGAACCTGCAAAGCGCGCTTTTCACCATAGACGAAATAAAGCCGCTGCTCGATGCCGACAGCGCGACCGTGTATAAAGTGTTTGACGAGAAGATAGCCTCCCTTGAGAGTAAGCTTGAAACCGTGCGTGCCATACAGCGGTCATATCAGGGTGAAATTGACATGGTAAAGGAACAGCTGGAAGCGATAAGGCAAAAGGTAACGGAGTCTATGCGCACATACGACCCAAACGAGCAGTTCGATGTAGACGGCGAACAGTATGCGCGGATAACCGATAACGTATGCAGCTTTTTTGAAAGTATGCTCACGGCAAACGATGCGGACATAAGCTATACGCCGCAGGAAGACGGAGATGAAGCGCAGGAGGAAGAGGAATACGCCGACCCGCTGCACGATGAGGGGTATACGCTTGTGTATGAAAAGCACGGCTGGGAGCGCGTTAAGGACTTCATTGACGAATGGCGCTGCCTTGAGGACGGTGCGGAGTACCTGCTGTATTTTGAACTTAAGGACGCAAGCTGCGGAATGCCGTTTGCAAATACAATACTCGGCATACTGTGCGAATGCGATAAGGATAAAAAGAAGCAGCTTGGCTGCAACGTGACCGCTTCAAAGGATGGTATGAACCATTTCTATCTGCTCAAACGAACCGAATAAAAATATACGGCAATGAAAACGCCCGGCTCCTGAAATGAGGAACCGGGCATGTTTTTGCTTTACGCTATGCTGATATTAAGTATTAGCCGGCGTAGTTGATGTCGTTATAGAACAGGCTGCCGTCGCCGCAGACAACAAGACCATTGATGTCGTTGCGGTACGCGCAGTAGGAAACATCGGAATAGAGGGGCACTATGGCGCAATCCTTGAACATTTCCATCTGGGCTTCATAAACGTATTCAACGGCCTGATCCATATCGGAAGAGGTGGCGGCCTTCTCTACAAGGTCCTTATAAACCTGCATGTCGGCGTCGCTCTTGGTGTTGGGATCGTAGTAAGCATAGTTGAGTACCAGTATGGCTTCCGCCCATTCAAGCACGGCTATACCGGCATCGTAATCGTCGTCGGCCATGCGCTCATAGATGTAGTTCCAGTCTATGGTTTCTATGTTCATCTTTATGCCGATTTCCTGAAGCTGCAGCTGCATTTCCTGCGCAACGGTAACGCTGGTGCCGCTGGAACGGGAAAGGAAGGTGAACTCCAGCACGCTGCCGTCTTTTTCAAGGTAGCCTTCGCCGTTCATGGTGTATCCGGCTTCGGCCAGCAGGCGCTTGGCTTCTTCCACGTTGTTGCTCAGGTTGTCCTTGAAGTAGGCTTCGGCCTTCTCGGAGAAGAACTGCATGCCTTCGGTTATCATGGAATATGCGGGCTTCATGGCGCCGTTGCACATTTCTTCCATGGCGTCGCGGTCAAGGGCAAGCATTACGGCCTTGCGGACGTTAATGTCCTGCAGGTCCTTGTGGTCCTGATTCAGCTCGAAGTATTCAATGTTGGGATAGGTGTTTTCAAGCGTTATAACGCCGTCTATGCTCTGCAGCTCGGCATACTGTTCCATGTTTATGCCGGTCAGCACGTCCACTTCGCCGTTGGCAAGCATGGTGGTCTGGGTGAATGCTTCGGTATCGGCCACTATAACGGTGATGTAGTCCAAATCAACGGGACCCTTGTTTTCAACAAGGGGCAGGTTGGTCTTATAATACGGGTTGGGCTTAAGTATTATGCGGTCGCCGGGAATGTATTCGTCCACGTAGAACGCGCCGTAGGGGATAGCGCCCCACTGCAGCTCCTCATCGGTCATGGTGTCAAGGCAGTCTTTCTTGATTATGCCCATAAAGCAGGTGCACAGGAAGTGCATCAGGTCGGTACGATAGGTGGAAAGGTGCAGTATAACATCCTTGCCGTCGGCCTCCATTGATTCAATGTTGGAATAGCCGTAGCCCCAGTCGCTGCCGTCAAGGCCGTACTGGATGGAGGCTATAACGTCCTCGGGAGTAACATCGGTGCCGTCATAGAACTTCATGCCTTCGCTCATGATAAGCTTCATGGTCAGTCCGTCCTCGCTGATTTCGTAGCCCTCGCAGATACGGGGCAGCACGTTGTTGCGGTCATCGGGATCCATAAGGAAAAAGGTGTCCGCGATAAGGTCCTGGGAACCATACCAGCCGGAACAGCGGTACAGGTTGGTGCCGAGCCATTCGGAGTCGTAGATGGTGATGGTACGCTTACCGTTTTCATCCACGGTCACGCCGCCGTTATTGTTGGCGGGGGTGTTGTCACCGGCCGGGGTATCGGTGTTGCTGGGGGTGTTCGCCGTGTTGCTGCAGCCCGCGAAAGCGGATACGAGCATCATTATGCCCATAAGCAGCGCCAAGATTCTCTTCATTGGGGTTCCTCCTTATTTTTATATCTGATACGGTTTTGCCGTTATCATTTAATGCTTATTTGTCGTATAGGAAGCAGCTTACCTGATGCAGTGCATCCACGTGGTAATCCTTGGGCAGTTCCTCGCGGCAGCGGTCTGTCGCATACGGACAGCGCGCAGCGAAGCGGCATCCCTTGGGCAGGTTTATAAGGCTGCCGGTTTCGCCGCCCATAAGCTCCTTCTTTTGGCTGCGCAGCGTGGGGTCGAGTATGGGGGAGGCGGCCATAAGCCCGCGCGTGTAAGGATGCAGCGGGTTGGAGGATATCGTCTCCGTGGGGCCGAACTCCATAAGTTTGCCAAGGTACATTACCGCAATGCGGTCGCTTATATAGCGCAGCACGTTAAGGTCGTGCGTTATAACAAGATAGGTCAGGCCGAACTGCTCCTGCAGATCGAGCAGCAGATTGAGTATCTGCGCCTGAACGGATATGTCAAGGGCGCTTGTGGGTTCATCCAGCACCATTATGTCGGGCCTGAGCACCAGCGCGCGTGCAATGGCTATACGCTGAAGCTGACCGCCGGAAAGCTGATGCGGATAGGAATAGAGATACCTTTCATCCATCTTGACCAGCTTCATGGCCTCCTGCGCCTTTTCAACGGCTTCCGCCTTGGGAACGCCGTGCAGTATCATGGGGCGCATGATGCTGCTTAACACGTTGAGCCTGGGGTTAAGGTTGGATGCCGGGTCCTGGAACACGGTGGCTATGCTGCGGCGCACGGCTTTAAGCTCCCTGCCGTGCAGCTTTGATATATCCTGCCCGTTCATAAGCACCTGCCCTCCCGTTGCGGGGGTAAGATTGAGTATAACGCGGGCAAGGGTGGTCTTTCCGCTGCCGGATTCGCCGGCAAGGCCGATTATCTCGCCCTTGTTTATGGTCAGGTTTATGTCGTCCACGGCCTTTACGGAGCCTTTTTTGGCATTGAAGGCGCCGCTGGTGAGCGGGAAGTATTTCTTCAGTCCGGATATTTCTATTGCCGGTACAGGTGCATTAACGTTGGCGTTGCTCATTACAGTTTCGAAGCCTCCTCCGCAAAATGGCAGCTGAATGTGTGGTCATGACTCACGGTAAGCACGGGCGGATTTTCGGTGAAGCATATTTCATTGGCCAGCGGGCAGCGGTTGGCAAAGCGGCAGCCGGGCTTCTTTTCGGTTATGCGCGGCACGTTGCCGTCTATTGTTTCCAGCCTGCCCTCGTGCTTTGTTTTGCGCGGCAGGGCGCGCATGAGCAGTCTTGTATACGGATGGGAGGGTGCGGCGAAAACATCGAACACATTGCCCTGCTCCACTATGTTGCCCGCGTACATTACGGCTATTCTGTCCGCAACCTCGGCAACAAGGCCGAAATTATGGGTTATCATGAGTATGGCGGTGTTGTACTGCGTTTTGAGATCCTTTAATATTTGCAGTATCTGCGCCTCTATCGTAACGTCAAGCGCGGTGGTTGGCTCGTCCGCTATAAGCAGCTCCGGCGTGCGGGAAAGCATCATGGCTATCATAACGCGTTGGCGCATGCCGCCGGAAAGCTCGTGTGGATAGCTGTTCACGCGCTTTTCCGCGTCCGGAATGCGCACGTCCTTGTAAAGGTTTATAACGCGCTCCCACGCTTCCTTATGGCTCAGCCCGTCAAGCAATATGGCTTCCTCAACCTGCGAGCCGGTGCGGTAAACGGGGTTGAGCGAATCCAAAGGATTCTGAAATATCATGCCTATGTGCTTGCCGCGCATCTTTTCCATGTCCCGCACGGGAATCTTGTTCAAATCTTCGCCCTTGAACAGTATTTTGCCGCCTATTTTCTCGTTGCCGTCCATAAGCAGGCGCATTATGGTGAAGGCTATCGTGCTTTTGCCGCAGCCGGATTCGCCTACCAGCGCAACTATCTCGCCGCGGTTCATGGTAAAATTAACGTCGGACACGGCGGAAAGATAGCCGTTGCGTATGCGGTAATCTATGCTCAGATCCTCAAGCCTAAGCAGGGGCTCTTCGGTATTGTCAAGCTTGGTCACTATGTCGCTCATGTGTTTCCTCCTTACAGGCCCTTCAGGCGCGGGTCAAGCAAATCGCGCATGCCTTCGCCCAGTATATTGAACCCAAGCACGGTATACACCAGCGCAAGGCCGGGGAATATGCTGAGCCACTGCGCACGGTGAACATAGTTCATGCCCTGCGATATGGCCAAGCCCCAGTCCGGAGAAGGCGGCTGAGAGCCAAGGCCAAGGAAGCTGAGCGTTGTGGTGGCCATTATGGTGCCGGGCAGGTTGTTTGAAATGAGCACTATCAGCGAAGGCACGATGTTCGGCAGAATATAGCGGAACATTAATGAAAGCGAGCTTTCGCCGAAGGCGCGTCCGGTTTCAACGAAGGCCATCGTGCGCAGTGACATCGTTTTTGCGCGCACGGTGCGAGCGTAGCTTGCCCAGCCGACCAGCGATATTGCAATTATAGAATTGGTAAGGCCCTTACCAAGAACCGTAACAACGGCAAGCGCCAGTATGGTGCCGGGTACGCACCAGGTAACGTCGGTTATAAACAGCAGCACCTTATCCACCCAGCCGCCGAAATAGCCGCACAGAAGGCCAACAACAACGCCAAGGAAAAGCTGTATGCTTGTGCCAAGCAGCGCCACCCAAAGGGTTATGCGCGTGCCGTAGATAACCTTGCTGAACATATCGCGGCCGAAATCATCCGTACCGAAAAGGTAGGTTGAATTGGGGGCCTGGAGCCTGTCCTGCTTATGGGGTTCATCGTAGTCATAGGGGGCAAGCTGCTGCGCAAATATGGCTACGAGTATAAGGCTAAGTATCATCAGGAAGCCAACGACAAAGTTAACGTTCCTTCTGCAATTATAAAAGAATTCTCTGATGGGGGAATAGTTCATGCTCCGGCGCCTCCGTTCATGGTAATGCGAATTCTGGGGTCAAGCATACCGACCACAACGTCGCTGAGCGTGTTGAACACGACCGTCAGCACGGCTATTATAAGTATGCAGCCCTGAACAACGGCGTAGTCCTGAGTGATTATGCTGTTCACGAGCAGGCTGCCCATGCCGGGTATGCTGAATATGCGCTCGGTTATTACTGCGCCGGATATAAGCCAGGGTATGCTCATGAACACAAGCACGGTTATAAGTATGAGGGCGTTGCGCATAACGTGCTTGACCATAACGGTTTTGTGCGGCAGGCCCTTTGCATAGGCTGTAAGCACATATTTTTCGCGGAACACGTCAAGCACTTCGGTCTTGGTAAGGCGGATGGTGCCGGCAAGCGAGCCGAGCACGCCGCCGCCTATGGGCAGCACCCAGTTGACGGCCTTTTCATAGCCGGATATAGGCAGCCATTTCAGCGTTACGCTGAACAGCAGTATCAGCAGAACGTATAGCCAGAAGCTTGGCACGGCGGAAAGGAAAAGGGTAACGTTTATTATTGCGCGGTCAAGGAATGTATCCTTTTTATATGCGCAAAGCAGTCCTAACGGCACTGCGATGACTATTTCAAAGAACAGCATCCAGCCGCAAAGCTTAAGACTGAGCGGTATGCGCGCGTCCATCATATCCGCAACCTTCTGCTTAACGCGGAGGGACGTGCCGAAATCTCCCTTGGATATTATCTTCCATATCCAGTCAACGTACTGCACGGTAAGCGGGCGGTCGTAACCGTATTCGTGGCGGATAATGTCCTTGCGCTCCTGTGACACTTTGCGGTCAACTATCAAATCGACCGGGTCGCCGGGCATCAAATGCATCATGCTGAACACCAGCACGGAAACTGTAAATACCAATAATAGGCCATTCAGCAGCTTTTTCAGAATAAATGATGTCAAGATCTGCTCTCCTTTGTTTGAATTGTGACGCCTAAATATTAGGCTACAATATATTTTATCATGGCCATAATAAAAAGGACATTGCAAAAAGCGCGCGCATAATGCAGAATGTGATTGCATTCATTTCATTTTGTCCATATTTGCAAAACCTTGGTATAATTAAACCGAAATATCTACGGAGGGCTGCGCATGTGAACAAAAACCATAAATGGGAGGACGAAATGGACCGCTTTCGCAATTCCTATTTCACGGAAGGGTTCCATTGCCTTGTATATAACGTGAGCGAGGCATATAACCTTGTTAAGGCGCATAAGCACGATTTTCCGCAGTTTGTAATAATGCAGTCCGGCGCAACGCGGCAAACGCAAAGCAGCCGGGCATATCACCTGGGCAGCGGGGACATATTGTTCACCCCGCCGGGAGTGATGCACAGCATGTCCCTTGCGGAGCAGAAATACTTCTATAATTTCTCCGTCACCACGGAAATAGCCCGCGCCGCGCTTACGGCGGCATGCGGGGAGGAATGCGGCTTTGCGGACATTACGCCGCTGATAACCCCGCGGGAGAAGGACATGGCGCTGATACTGAACCAGATAACAAGCCTTGAAGCTACGCTGGACGGAATAGAGATTTGCGATGAGGACGATGCATTCTATAAGGACGTGGTGTATCATCAGGTGTTTGCAATACTGTATCTTATATTCAGCGTGGCGGGGAAGGAAAAGGCCAATACTGCCCTTGCCGTAAGGGAGGACGAGCGCACGCGGAACACGGACAGCCTTATCAACTATCTTGATAACCATTATTATGAAGAGATTCGCTTTGCGGAGGTTGCGGAGCGGTTCGGCATGTCCCAGGCCACAATGTCGCGCAGGTTCTTTGCCGCGCGGGGCGTTAAACTGCAGGATTATCTTAACCGGCGGCGCGTGAGCGAGGCGCAGAAGCTTATGGCGCAGGAGAATATGTCGCTGTTCTATATTGCCGATGCTGTGGGGTATCAGGATTTCAGCACGTTTTACAGAAACTTTAAGCGCTGCTGCGGCATGAGCCCTTCACAGTACCGCGAAATAGTGCTGGGGCAGGCGAAGGCGGATATATCAAATGAAAAGACGGAGGACAAAACCGAATGAAGAAGCTTATATGCATCGCGCTGTGCATGGCTATTGCGGCATGCTGCACGCTCAGCCTTGCCGCGAAGGACGACAAGATGGAGACGGATCCATACGCCGTGCCGCAGGTGAAGAACGCGCCGATAGCGCTGCTGTATGAGGAGACCACGGACACGGTTCTATTCTCGCGCGAGGCGGACAAACCCAACCCGCCCGCAAGCATGACAAAGGTCATGACGGCAACGCTGGTGCTGGAATACGACCCGGAGCTGAAGGGCACAATGGTGGTGCCGGAGGAGGCGATGAGCAAGGAGAACTGCTCCTGGCTCGATACGAACCATCTTGAGGTGGGCGAGGAGGTGTCCGTATGGGACCTGATGAACTATCTTTTGATAGCATCGGGCAACGAGGCCGCGACTACCCTTGCCATATACGTTGCGGGGGACATACCCACGTTTGTTGACATGATGAACAAAAAGGCCGCCGAGCTTGGCATGACAAGCACGCATTACGTTGACCCGCATGGGCTGAGCAGCGTACCGCAGCTGATAACCGCCAACGATATGCTCAAGCTTTGCCGCTACGCCATGAAGAACGATACCTTCCGCAAAATAGTATCCACGCGGGAGGGCAGAATACCCGCTTCCAACAAGCGGAGCGAGGCATTCTGTTTCCGCAACAGCAACAGCGTGCTTGACCCGCTGGGCAACCGTTTCTACGATACCGGCTTCAGCGACGATATAATAGGCATAAAAACCGGCTATATACCCGATTCCGGCATGAACCTTTCCTGCGCCATGCAGCACGGCGAGCTAAGGTTTTACAGCGTTGTTATGAAGGGCAAGGGCATGTTCCTTGAAGGGGAGCCGTGCTACACGCATTGCCTTGACACGGCTACGCTTATGCGCTATGCGCGCACGTTTGCGCGCTTCGGCTACGGCGAAGGGGAATTGGTTGAGCAGGCTAAAAGCGGGCTTAAATGCCTTGACGTGGCGGCTGACAGGGACGTGTACATACTCTATCAGGATAATAAGCAGCCAGACTATACCGTTACCTACGTATCGGACATAGCATCGGCCAAGAAGGGCGACACCGTTGGCACAATAACCCTCAGGGATGAATTCGGCAACGTGCGCACAGCGGAGCTTATTGCCGCAAAGGATGCGGCGGTGCGGGCGTGGGTGATATATGCCGCGGCGGGGCTTATAATAGCGATAGCGGCGGTATGCATAGCGCTCGGGAAGCGTTCGCGGGCAAAATAATATATAATACGCAGCGTATTTTCTTCGGCCGCGGTATGGGTTATAATTGACCTGTGCTACGGCCGAATTTTTTGCATATGCGGGAGGAACAAACGATTGCAGTACAAAAGCGACATTGAAATAGCCCAGGGCGCGGCAATGCGCCCAATAACCGAAATAGCCAAGACTGCCCACGTGGACGAAAAATATATTGAACAATACGGCCGCTACAAGGCCAAGATTGACCCCGCCCTTTTGAAGGAGACGCAGCGGAAGGACGGCAGGCTGGTGCTTGTTACCGCCATAACCCCCACCCCCGCGGGAGAGGGCAAGACCACCACCACAATCGGCCTTGCGGACGGGTTAAGGCGCATTGGCAAGGATGCGGTTGTTGCGCTGAGGGAGCCTTCGTTGGGGCCTGTATTCGGCATAAAGGGCGGCGCGGCGGGCGGCGGATATGCCCAAGTGGTGCCCATGGAGGACATAAATCTGCACTTCACCGGCGATTTCCATGCCATAGGCGCGGCAAACAATCTGCTTGCGGCTATGCTCGATAACCATATTCAGCAGGGCAACGCCCTTAACATAGACCCGCGCAGGATAACATGGAAGCGCTGCATGGACATGAACGACCGTCAGCTCCGCTTCATAGTGGACGGCCTTGGCGGCAAGGTGAACGGCACGCCCAGGGAAGACGGATTCGATATTACCGTTGCAAGCGAGATTATGGCCGTGCTGTGCCTTTCAACGGGCATAGCAGACCTGAAGGAGAGGCTGGGGCGCATGATAGTGGGCTACACATATGACGATAAGCCCGTTACCTGCGCAGAGCTGAAGGCGGCGGGAGCCATGACGGCGCTGCTGAAGGACGCAATAAAGCCAAACCTTGTGCAGACGCTTGAGGGTACGCCCGCGTTTGTGCACGGCGGGCCGTTTGCAAACATTGCCCACGGCTGCAACAGCGTTATGGCTACGCGCATGGCGCTGAAGATGGGCGATTATGCCGTTACGGAGGCGGGCTTCGGCGCGGATTTGGGCGCGGAGAAGTTCCTTGACATAAAGTGCCGCATGGCGAACCTTACGCCGGACGCTGTAGTTATAGTTGCAACGGTGCGCGCGCTGAAGATGCACGGCGGCCTTGCAAAGACCGAGCTTACGGAGGAGAACATACCCGCGCTTGAAAGGGGCGTGCCGAATCTTTTAAGGCATGTGTCAAACATAAAGAACGTGTTCGGCTTGCCGTGCGTTGTGGCGGTGAACCGCTTCCCAACGGATACGGACGCGGAGATTGATTTTATAATGGAAAAATGCCGCGAGCTGGGCGTGAACACCGTGCTTTCGACCGTTTGGGCGGACGGCGGACGCGGCGGCGAGGCGCTTGCGCGCGAGGTTGCGCGCCTGTGCGAGGAGGAGAAGGGCAGCTTCACCTTCGCCTACGATGCGGACATGACCATAGAGCAAAAGATAGACGCTATAGTGCGGCGCATATACGGCGGGGACGGCGCAAGCATTGCACCGGCGGCGAAGAAGCAGATGGCAAGGCTTACGGAGCTGGGCTTCGGCAATATGCCAGTATGCATGGCAAAAACGCAGTACAGCTTTTCCGACGACCAAACAAAGCTCGGCGCGCCGACGGGCTTCACCGTGACCGTGCGCAGCGTTAAGGTATCCGCGGGAGCGGGCTTCATAGTTGCCTTGACAGGAGACATAATGACCATGCCCGGCCTTCCCAAGGTCCCGGCGGCGGAGCGCATAGACGTGGACGAAAACGGAATGATATCGGGACTGTTTTAAGAGAGAAGGTAAACTCCTGCACACTATCGTCACTTGCGTCACTATCGTCGAAACAGGCTAAATGTCTGACTTTTTTCTCCGACGCAGTTTCGACGATGAATTTCTGCGTCGAAGAACGAGGCTGACGTGCTACCGTTAACCAAAAGCTGTCCCCGCGTGCGGGGGATTCGAGCCGAGCGCGCCCGGTGGGCGATGCAGCGAGGGGAGAATCGGGCGGAATAGGGAGTATTGCAAGCGGCAGCGTAGCAAGACGACCATATTCCAACCAGCGTTCGTGGCTGCGAATGTAATGAGCAGTCGAAAGGGGAATGGCTCAAAGAAGCCAAGTGCCGTGAAGTATTCCCCCTCAGTCTGTTCACTATCGTTCACAGACAGCTCCCCCGCAAGCGGTGGAGCCTTTTGGCACTGTACTATTCAGTTTCCACTTGCACATTTTCTATGATTTGCGTATAATATAAGCAGAAAACCGCGCCTGCCGGAGACGGTTGGCCGGGAATTAGAGTTACAAGAAGTAACCGCTATCCTTGCCCGGAGCGGTTACTTCCTTTTTTGGAGTTTCATTACGAATTCCAAGACTGCTAAGAACAGTCTGAGAAGTCCAACGATAAATGAGCCGCATGCAAAGAACAAAGCCCATGTCACCATTGTGGTCACCTCCTTCCCCTGACATATATCGTAAGGTCAGGATAAGTGGCCAACCGTCCCCTTTTCTGCGTCAGGGCAGGCGCTTAGACTTATTATAATGTAGAATAGTGTCGAAGTGCAAGGGCTTTTTGCGTGCTCCCACGCTCAGGTGAAAGCTACCGCCTTCGCTATATACTACTTCTATATACCTCTCTTTGTTAATCTTTAGTCACTACTGTACATAAGACAGCAGAGCTGTAACAGATGATTCGGCCTTTCAGGTCTCATGTGATGCCTGCGGCATAAAGGCTCCCTCTTAGAGGGAGCTGGCTATGAGCGTTAGCGAATAGACTGAGGGAGTCAGCCTGCCCTGAAAGGGGAGGTGGATTTTGCGAAGCAAAAGCCGGAGGGGTTGAAAAAAGAAAGAGGCTTCGCTTGTTATCGTCAACCCCTCAGTCAAACCTTCGGTTTGCCAGCTCCCCGTAAAGGGGAGCCTTATGGTGAACGGATTTCACTGCATGCGTCAGCCTCATCCTTCGACGCAGAAATTCATCGTCGAAGCTGCGTCGGAGAAAAAAGCCAGACATTTAGCCTGTTTCGACGATAGTGACGCAAGTGACGATAGTGTGCAGGGGGGGGTAGAGCAGCTTAACCATCCGCGCGGTCCGCATTTCCCCATTGCCCATTGCGGCGCAATAGTGTATCATTTTATATATTATTTGGCCCATGCGGAGGTTGAACCATATGAACAGCGCACAAATCAAGGCAATGGTAGAGGACGAGTTTGAAGAACTGGTGGAAATCAGGCGCGACCTGCACATGCATCCGGAGCTTTCCGAGCATGAGGAGCGCACCGAAAAGGCGATATGCGCCCAGCTTGATAAGCTGGGCATACCATACGAGGCCGGCGTTGCCGGGCACGGCATAATTGCAACCGTTGGCCCCAAGGACGCAAAATACGGCATAGCCATACGCGCGGATATTGACGCGCTGCCCATAACCGAATGCACGGGGCTGCCCTATGCATCGGTGAACAAGGGCGTTATGCACGCCTGCGGGCATGACATACACACAACCGTTCTGCTCGGCGCGGCAAAGATATTCAAGGCCATGGAGAGCGAGCTCAAGGGCGCGGTGAAGCTTTTCTTCCAGCCTGCGGAGGAAACCATAGGCGGAGCGGAGCGCATGATTGCGCACGATGGGCTGAACAGCCCCAAGATAACCCGCGTAATGGGTATGCACGTTGACCCGACCGTGTCCACGGGCTGCATACACCTTGCAAAAAGCCGCATGAATGCATCAACCACGGAGCTTATTATAAACGTAAACGGCGTTGCGTGCCACGGCGCGCACCCCGACCAGGGCATCGATGCAATAGTCGTAGCGTCGCACATTGTGCTGGCGCTGCAAACCATATCCAGCCGCTTCGCCGCGCCCACCACGCCCGTTATAGTGACCATAGGCACAATACACGGCGGCAGCAAGGAAAACGTGTGCGCGGGGCAGGTGAAGCTCGGCGGAACCATACGCGCGCTGGACTTTGAAACAAGGGACTTTATAAAGGCGCACGTTAAAACCATTGCCGAAAACACGGCGGCTGCCTTCGGCGCAAGCGCGGAGGTAATAATGAACGACGGTTATCCTCCCCTTGTGAACGACGTTGCAACCTCGCTTGCCATTGCGGACGTGGCTGAAAAGGAAATAGGCCGCGGCAGCGTAATATTCATGGACGACCCAAGCCTTGGCGCGGACGATTTTGCGTACTTCACGTCCAAGGTGCCCGGCGTGTACTTCAATATTGGCACATATAAAGAGGGCCAAACTCTGCCGCAGGCGCTGCATAACGAAAACTTCGCCCCGGATGAGGAGTGCATAAAGTACGGCGTGCTTATGAATGTTTTGGGTGCGCTCAGGCTGCTTGACGAGGACGAAGCGAAGGCGTAAGGAGGGGAATATAATGATACTCAGGGATACAGTAGTAGAGGTTGATCTGCGCGCGATAGGCGCGAATATGGACGCCATATGCCAAATGGTGGGGCCGGACGTTGCGGTAATGCCGGTGGTCAAGGCCAATGCATACGGGCTGGGCGCGGTAGGCGTTGCGCCCACGCTTATGGAGCACGGGGCAAGGTATCTTGCCGTTGCCACGCTGAGCGAAGCCATGGAGCTGCGCGAAGCATACGCGGATTATCCGCTGTTTATACTCGGCCATACGCCGGACAGGCTCCTTGGCATAGTTGCCGAAAACAACATAACGCAGACCGTATTTTCAAAGCATCAGGCCAAGATACTGGGCAAGGCCGCGCTGGCGTTGGGCAAAAGGGCAAAGGTTCACCTGAAGGTGGATACGGGGTTCCATCGCCTTGGCATAGACGACGTTGACGAGCTTTACGCCATATGCAATACCGAAGGCATAGAGGTGGAGGGCATATTCTCCCACCTTGCGCTGGTCAATGCGGAGGAGGACGAAAAGCAGTTCACCAAGCTTATGGGCATTATAGCCGCGCTCGAAAAGCGGGGCGTGAGCTTTAAGTATAAGCACATTACGGACAGCATAAGCGCCGTTGATTACCCCGAATACAGGCTCAACATGGTGCGCCCGGGCGCGCTTGTATACGGCCTTAGGGGCTTCCATAAGGGCTATATTGAGGTCACGCAGGCAATGGCCTTCAAAACGCGCATATCGCAGCTGCACCGCATAAAGGCGGGCGAGGGCGTTGGGTATGATTACCTGTGGCGCGCCGCGCGGGATTCCGTTATAGCAACGCTGCCCTTCGGCTATGCCGATGGCTACCCCCGCAACATGCGCGACAAGGGCTACGTTACCATACGCGGCATGAAATGCCCGCTGGTGGGCGTATTATGCATGGACCAATGCATGGCGGACGTTACGGACGTTGCAAACGTTGCCGAAGGGGACGAGGCCGTGATTTACGGCAGCGGCAGGGATAACACAATGGATATTCCCGAAGCCGCAGCCCTTGCCGGAACCAACAAGAACGAGATTATCGCCCGCATACTGGCCCGCCCGCCAAGGGTATATATAAAGTAAAACAAACAAGGCGCAGAGCAACAAACTCTGCGCCGCCGTTTTAATATCCGTTTTGCACGGCATAAAAAAAGAGGAATGATGCCGCTCATTCCTCCTGATGCAGGTTTACTCGCTCAGTATCGCGTCCGATGCTTCCTCGCGGAACTGGGTGGTGTACAGGTCGTAATAATAGCCGTGCTTGGCTATCAGCTCGCTGTGCGTACCCTGCTCGGTTATTTCGCCGCCGCGTATTACCAGTATCCTGTCCGCGTTGCGGATGGTGGAAAGCCTGTGCGCAACGATGAAGCTTGTGCGGTTATCGAGCACGGTGGTTATGGCGTCCTGAATAAGCTGCTCGGTTTCGGTATCTATGCTGCTTGTGGCCTCGTCCAGCACGAATATGCGCGGGTCTGCCAGTATTACGCGGGCAAAGGAGATAAGCTGCTTTTCGCCCGTGGAGAGCCTTACGCCGCCTTCGCCGACCTCCGTATCGTAGCCCTTATCCTGCCGCAGTATAAATTCCTCCGCATGCACCATGCGCGCCGCCGCGCGAACCTCCTCATCGGTGGCGTCCTTGCGGCCGTAGCGTATGTTGTCCGCTATTGTGCCGCTGAAAAGGTGCGGCGTTTGCAGCACGTAGCCCAGGCTTGATTGCAGCCAAAGCTGACTGCGCTCGCGGTAGTCACGCCCGTCTATAAGCACGCGGCCCTCGGTGGGTTCATAGAAGCGGCAAACAAGGTTGACTATGGTGCTCTTGCCTGCGCCGGTCTCGCCAACCAAGGCTATCGTCTCGCCCGCCTTAACGTGCAGATTGAAGTCCTTCAGCACCTTTTCGCCTTCCTTATAGGCAAAGCTTACGTGCTCGAAATCGACATCGCCCTTTATGGGCTCCCAGTTTTCGCGCTTGGGGTTGAAGCTGTCGCCGTATTTGGCGACTACCTCGGGGGAATCCACTATTTCGCACGGAGTATCGATGAGCGATACCACGCGCTCCGCGCTTGCCTGCGCGCTTTGCATTTCCGCCAAAATGCCCGCAAGCTGCTGAATGGGTTCAAAGAAGTTGGTGGCATACGATATAAACGCGGAAAGCGTGCCGAACGTGATTATCCCGCCCATAACGTCTATGCCGCCGCGGTGCAGCGCTATCGCCGTGCCTATTGAGCCTAAGAACATGACTATTGGCATGAACAGCGCGCTGAGCAGGGCGGAACGGATTGAGTCGCGCTTCATTTCGGAAGAAAGCTGCCTGAATTCCGAATAATTCGCATCCTCGCGCACAAGGGTCTTTGTGGTCATTGCGCCCATTATGCCTTCGTTAAATGCGCCGGTTATGCGGGAATTGGTCTTTCTTACCCTGCGCTGATACTTCAGTATCTTTTTCTGGAAGAATACGGATATAACCGCCAGCGGGGGAATGACTATCATTATAAGCAGCGCCAGCTTCCAGTTCATTGCGAACATGGCTATTACAACGCCTATAACGTATGTGGATGCCCACAGAAGGTCAACAAAGCTCCATGCCATCATTTCGGAAAGGCTGCCAACGTCGCTTATCATCCTTGCCATAAGGTAGCCCACGGCCGTGCGGTCATAGAAGGAGAAGGAAAGCTCCTGAAGCTTTTGGAACGCTTCCCTTCGCATGTCGTAGGATACGCTCATTTCAAGCTTGCCCGCCTTCACTATGAAGGAATATACGCCGAGTGCCTGAAGGGCGATAAACGCTATGTAGAGCGCTATGAACCGGCCTATGCCCGCGGTGGTGCCCTTTTCAACAAAGTTATCTATGGCGTATTGGCTCATCAGCGGATAAAGAATGTCTATAACCGCTATGCCCACGTTGCAGAGCATAAGCGCTATCGCCGTTTTCTTATAGCGGAAAACATAGGAGAGAAGGCGTTTCCATATCGAAAAATCAACCTTTACGTCCTTTTCGTAATCCTGCTCCTGCATTGCGGTATTACTCATTGCTGCCGCCTCCTTCCTGCTTCAATTCTTCTTCAAGCGCGTTCTGTATGCGCGCTATGCGCCGGTAAAGGCCGGGCTTGGCTATAAGCTCCTCGTGCGTGCCCTGCTCAACCAGCTTGCCGTGCTCCAGCACCAGTATCTTGTCCGCCTCGCAAAGGGTAGTTATGCGGTGGGATATTATGAAGGTGGTGGTGCTTTCGCGGCGGTGCTTCAGCGCGGCGCGTATGGATGCGTCCGTTTCCGTATCAACCGCGCTCATTGAATCGTCAAATATCAATATGGGCGCGTTCTGCATAAGCATTCGGGCTATTGCCACGCGCTGCTTCTGCCCGCCGGAAAGGGTAACGCCGCGTTCGCCGACCACTGTGTCGTATCCGTTTTCAAAGCCCTCTATAACGTCGTGCACGCAGGCTATGCGCGCCGCTTCATGCACCTGCTCCTCGCTCATGCGCGGGTCTATCATGCGTATGTTTTCCATTATGGTGCGGGAATAGAGGAACGGCTCCTGCAGCACTATGCCTATGTTCTTCCTCAAATGGCCGTGCTCAATGTCGTTTATGTTCACGCCGTCTATGTCTATTTCGCCCGCGGTGCAGGTGTAAAGCCGCTGCAAAAGCTGCACAAGGCTGGTTTTGCCGCTGCCGGTGGAGCCGAGTATGGCTATTGTTTCGCCGGGGTTGGCTGTGAATGAAATGTCGCTTAGAACATCGTCAAACCTATCGTAGCCGAAGCATACATGCTTGAATTCAACCTTGCCGTGTATTTCGCTCTTCAGCGCGGAGCCGGGCTCCTCCTCTGCCGGGGCGGAAAGTATTTCGTCTATCCTGCCCAATGATACGCTTGCCTTGCCAAGGTCCGCCAGTATCCTGCCAAGCTGCCTCACGGGCCAGGTGAGCATGCCGGTATAGGTGGTGAATATGAGCATGTTGCCAAGGGTTATTTCGCCCTTAACGGCCATTATTATGCCCGCCATAAGGGAGATGGCTATCTGAAGGTATCCCATGGCGTCGCTGCCGCCCCAATACACGGCAAGCATTTTGGAAAGATGGAACGTTTTGTCCCTGAAGTCGCGGCTGCAGCGGTCGAACTTCTCTATTTCGTCCTTCTGCTGGCCGAATGCGCGCACAACGCGAACACCCGTCAGGTTTTCCTGCAATGTTGCCGAAAGCACGCCTTCTGCTTCGTCGCTCAATGTGAACTGCTTTTTAACTCCCTTGAAGTAAACGAAGCTTACGCCGAAAAGCACGGGCAGCAGCGCCATTGATATAAGGCTCATCTTAACATTGATGGAAAACATTATGCCGGCTGCGATAACCACCATAACTATGGTCCTTAGCATTTCAAGAAGCTGCATGGATATGAAGCGGCGCACGGTTGAAACGTCCGACGTGCAGCGCTGCACCAGATCGCCCGTTGAAACATGCTTATGGTAATCATACGGCACGGCCTGAAGATGCTCGTAAAGGGCATTCCGCGTGGTCATGGCCACGGTTTCCGATGCATTGGCTATGCAGCTGCGGCGGAAATACGTTGCAACGCCGTTGAGTATCGTGAAGAATATAAGGGCCAATGCGCAAATGTAAAGATGGCTGCGCAAAAAGTCCCGCCCGCCCCATGAATCGATAATATCCATTATAAATGCGGGCAGATTGCTCGGCTTGTCGCCAAGTACATAGTCAATAGTAAAGCTTGTTACGATAGGCACAATGTACGCCGCGGCTATTGCCAATATAAGGCAAAGCCCGCCCAGCGCCAGATACCCTATGCTCCCGCGCGTGAGGCGTTTCAGCAGCGCAAAATTGAGCTTACGGTTCTTTTGTGTTGTTGATGCTTCCAAAGCGTGATCCCTCCAATCCTGAATTTGAGCTTGCCCGCGGCAACAAAAAAGCCGCAGACTGCATTTGTCCACGGCCGTGATATCACATGGCGCTGATTAAGCCCCGTTTAGGGCTGAATACAGCTATACGGCCGCGAGGACATAACTTTTCCCTTCAATGCGGGAACCAATGCAGCAAAGAATACGGTGTTGTACATATTTACCTCGCGACTCCTTTCATAACGTATCCGCTAAATCATTTAACTCAGCGAACCACAGCCATTGTACCACCATATCTAAAACTTGGCAACATATAATTAACACTTATTTAATAATATTAGCGATTTTGAAAATGGCCCGCCTTATGCTATAATAAGAAGAACTAACGGCCGATAAGGAGAATTGCCATGCCGCTTATTGAAAGTACACGCAACGAAACCGTGAAACGTGCGCGCCAGCTTGCCACAAGGAAGGGCAGGCTGGAGCAGGGTCTGCATTTTATTGAAGGGGACAGGCTTGTGCGCGAGGCCGTGATATCGGGCGCGGAAATACACGAAGCCTTTATTGAAGAAGGGCACGAGCTTATGGCAGCCGTGCTTGAAGGGGCGGGCGCAAGGGTATATACATTAAAGCGCAGCGTTATGGAAACGCTTACCCTTACGGAAACGCCGCAATGGGTCTGCGCAACGGTTAAAACGCCGTGCGTGCCCGTGCCGGAATATTATCCGGAGGGGCTTATTGTTGCGCTGGACGCGGTGCAGGACCCGGGCAACCTTGGCACCATACTCAGAACGGCGGATGCCATGGGCGCGGTAGGGCTGCTGCTTGGCAGCGGCTGCGCCGATCCGTATGCGCCAAAGCCGCTGCGCGCTGCGATGGGGTCGATATACCATATGCCCGTATGGCAGGGCGATCTGCCAACGGAGATAGAAAAGCTTAAACGGCAGGATTATACGCTTGTGTGCGGCCACCTGAAGGGCGAAGGCACGCTGCCCGCGGCAACGGAGCGGATGTGCCTTGTTATAGGCAACGAGGGCAACGGAGTGAGCGATAATGTTGCGGACATGTGCCACAAGTACAGATTGCCCATGTACGGCTTTGCGGAATCGCTCAACGCGGCGGTTGCGGCGGGAATACTGATATACGAACTGGCGCGCGGCATGCACGCTGAGTAAAAGGAGAGCAGCCATGAAGAAAGCACTTGCACTTGTATTGACTATAACAATGCTGTTCGCCTTCTGCACGGGCATGGCGGAGGGCTGGACGGCCATAGAGCCGAATACCGGCGGCGAAAGCACCCAAGCCGAGGGCGGCACGGGCGGGGACTACGTAAACGGCAATGAGGAGCCGGAGTATATACCGTGCAGCAGCTTTGAAGATCCCGATGACAGCTATGAATCCGAAATCCCCGAGGATATGCGCCATATATACCTTGATGAAAGCAGGCTGCCCGGCGGCATTGCACCGTATGCGGTCAGGGGAGTTGATACATACGACGTGCGCAAGGTGCGCGTGCTTATAAGCCAAAGGAACCATTCGGAATCAACCGTAAGGATATACGGCAGCTATGCCGTGCATGACGCGGCGGGCAATGCGCTATTTATTGCGCAGGATGAAGCGGCGTATACCGTAAAGGCCGAAAATTCGGCCGTAAGCCTTTATTCCGCGTTCGGAACGCTCCTTTACAGCGGCGCCTCGGTAAGCTTTAAGGAGTTTGAAAGCAGCCATGCGAACAACTGCGTTAAGGTTGACAGCGTATCAATGGGCAATAGCGATACGGACAGAACCTATCGCGGCGACTTGAACATATATTACTTTGATAAAACCGGAAGCTACAGCAAGCGTTGGGCAGGGCTGTATCTTGTGAACAACGTATATATGGAGGATTATATACAGGGCGTTGTTGCTGCCGAAATGGGCAAGGAGAATAAGCAAAACCAAGCGAAGGGCTGGCCGGTTGAAGCCCAAAAAGCTCAGGCGGTTGCGGCAAGAACGTTTGCAATGAACAAAACAGGGTCAAGCCTTGTGTTTGATGTATACGATACCAGCAAATCACAGGCGTATTTCGGCATAACCGATTGGTGTAAGGCAGCCGTACAGGCAACGGCAGGGAATATACTGTACTACGAAGGCAAGGTGCTGCGGGTGCATTACACCGGAACCAACGGAGGGGATACGGAAGTGACGGCGAATTACTGGGGAGAAGGCGAAAAGGGCTGCGGCAAGGAGAGCGTCCGCGAAGATATATACGACCTTAAGGTATCGGGCAAAAATTATGTCGAATATGTTGAAATTCCGGTAAGCTACATTGCGTCCAACGCATATGTGCAGTCGCTTGTTGCCAACGTGCTTATACCCAACCTTAATGCAAGCGGCTATAATGTATCAAGCGCGGCATATCAAAGCCTAAGCATATCCGTGCCGAAATGCTTGGATATGTCCTGCACGCACCATAACCGAAAAAATATGCCTGCCGATCAGGTTTGCAACCATTTCTGTTCGGTTGATATAGCGTTCCATGGCGTTACCGTAAACGGCGTGCAGCAGATAGGAACCGTGAATACCAATGTAAGCGAGAAGGACTTTTATGTTAATCCGGCAAACGGAAGGCCGCTTGGCTTCTTTGTAACAGGAGGGCTTAAATGCTACTGGCTTAAGGAGAATGTAACGAACGGCGTTGTAACATCCTATATCATACGCCACGCAAGGAACGCAAGCGGAACGGGGCTGAGCCAATACGGCGCAAAATACAGGGCCTTGGAGGGGCATAAATACGATGCTATTTTGGATTTCTATTTCCCACAAAGCTCCATTGCTCCCCTTGCTTCGGACATATCCCGCCCCGCGATACAGGCAAAGCCGTCGGTAAGGTATGATGCGCGGGTGCTGGGCAGTACGGCGCGGGTGTTCAGCCAAAAGAGCGCCGCTTCGGCGGTCACAACTACCATACAGGCGGGCGAAACCGTGTTTGTAAGCGAGATAAGCGGCAAATGGGCGCATGTGAGCTGCGGCAGCGTATCGGGCTACATTGCGGCAAGCACGCTTGAAAGAACGCCCGTGCAGGTGACTACGGCGAATATAAGCAAAAATATTTCCGTTTGGCCGGAGCCGGACAGTATGACGACGGCACTATGCACCGTTGAGAAGGGCACTGTGCTTGAATTGATAGAGGCCAACGCCGCGCCGGGCTGGCACAAGGTAAATACCGCAAGCGGCGCAGGCTATATCCCCGCGCGGTATTCCACGCTGATATTCCAGGGCAGCGGGGAGCAGTTTGACGAGCCTACGGGGCTTGAGGATTCGCTGAGCTATTACGGCGCGGCGATTAAGCTGAGCGGCGATTACGGCATAAGGGTGCACTTCGGCATAGAAATTGCCGCGCACGACGGCGGAACCATTGCCGGATATACCATAAAGGAATACGGCGTTATAGCGGACGGCGAAAAGCAGAGAGCATATTATACCGAAAACGGAGCTAAGTACGATAAGGTATCCGCCGTTGCGGACGGAATGGCGCTGTTTGCGGCGAATATAGATAACATTGCCGCGCTGAAGGCGGAGCACAGCTTTAGGCCGTATATCATAGCGGAAAACGCCAAGGGCGAAATTACGCATTACGGGGACGAGGTTAAGCTGAGCGTATATTCGGTTGCGGAAAAGCTAAAAGGGGAATATGCGCAGGACAGCGCCGAGGGACAATACATTGCCGCGCTTATAGCCCAAGCAAATGCGGAATAAAACGGAAGTGAGACTATGACAATTATGAGAACAAGGCGCGCGTTCAAGCGCACGATAGGCATACTGGCGGTGCTGCTTATACTAAGCGCGGCGCTGAACATAGCGCTGATAATAATGCTGAGCAAGGCTAACGGCGGCGCAAACGCGGCCGAGCCCACGCCAACGCCCGAGATGAGCGACACGGCGGAGCCTGAACAGCCCACGGCGGAACCGACCGCGGAGCCTACGCCTACGGTGCAGCCCACGCAAACGGCAAAGCCCACGGCAGCACCAACAGCGGAGCCTACCGCAACGGTCAAGCCCACGCCGACACCAACAGTGAAACCAACGGCAACGGTGAAACCCACGGCAACGATAAAGCCCACGGCGAAACCAACCAAGCGTCCTAACCGCGCAACGCCAACGCCCGTGCCGACGGAAACCTCGCCATGGGTATACCCGACCCCCATACAGACGGCGGAGCCTATGGATACCCCCGCCGCAACGGCAACGGCTGTGCCCACGCCCACGCCGGACGTTACGGGCGGTATGCTCGGCGGAGGTGAATAAGCATGTATAAGCACAGCACGGTTGTAAACAACACGCTGTATGTGGACGGCATAGACAGGCTCGATCTTTCGCGCAGCTGCGCCTGCGGGCAAAGCTTCCGCTGGCATGAGGATAACGGCGGCTTTACCGCGCCCGCGTTGGGCAGGGTCGTTCACGCAAGGCAGGCGGGGGACACGCTGAGCATATATCCCTGCGCGGAAGGGGAAGCAGCGGACTGGATACATTATTTTGATTTGGAACGCGACTACGCCGCCATAGAGGAACGGCTTAGCCATGATGAGCAGCTTAAAATGTGCATACCCTGCGCAACGGGCATAAGGGTGTTCAATCAGGATGCGTTCGAGGCGCTTATAACATTCATAATCTCGGCAAACAACAACATTGGCCGCATTGCGGGAATAGTGGAGCGGCTGTGCGCGCTCTGCGGGGAAAGGGCGGAGCTTGACGGCAAGGAGTACTTCCTTTTCCCAAAGCCCGATGCCATTGCCGCGCGGGAGGAAAGCGAACTTTTAGCCATTGGCGCAGGGTACCGCGCGCCGTATATAATAAAGAGCGCAAGGCGCATTGCGGAAGGATACGGGCTTGAAAAGCTGCGCGATATGCCGCTTGACGCGGCGCGGAAGGAACTGCTCACGTTTTACGGCGTTGGGCCGAAGGTTGCGGACTGCGTGCTGCTGTTCGGCCTTGGGCATACGGACGCATTCCCCGTTGACGTATGGATAGGCCGCGCGCTGAGCGAAATTTATTTCGGCGGAGAAAAGGCACGGCGGCAGGAAACGGAGCGGGCGATACGCGCGCTGGGCAGCGAAAGCGGCATTGTGCAGCAGTATATTTTCCATTATGCGCGGCAAAATGCAATAGGAAAGAAGCAGAATGCCAAAAAGATAGGCAAAAAGGGCGAAACTGTTGTTGACACGGGCGCGGCCCTATGCTAAAATACGCAGGTGAGCCGCTCTGCGACGGCTTTTTTGAAGCGCGTGAACAGCGCCGCCGTGTCGTGGGCGAGATTGGGGAATAGGAGGTGCAGCAAATGTACGCTATTATCCGTACCGGAGGCAAGCAGTACAAGGTTGAAGCGGGCGATGAGATTTTGGTCGAAAAGCTCGATCTGGAAGCCGGTGCTGAGGTTTGCTTCGAGGTTCTGATGCTTTGCGACGGCGAGAACGTTACCATAGGCAAGCCCGTGGTTGAAGGCGTTTGCGCCAAGGCGGAAGTCATGGAACAGACCAAGGGCGATAAGGTTGTGGTGTTCAAGTACAAGGCCAAGAAGAACATCCGCAAGAAGCAGGGTCATCGTCAGCCGTATACCAAGGTTAAGATTAACACCATAGGTTAACAAAAGACATGACAAGAATTACTCTGTTCCGCAGCCGGTCCCACGCAATAGGCTTTGAAGCCGAAGGGCACACGGGTTACGCCGAAGAAGGCAGCGACATTGTGTGCGCGGCGGTAAGCGCGCTTACGCAGGGGGCGGTAATAGGGCTGAAAGAGGTCATAGGCCTTGAGATTGCGCTTGATATTTCAGACGGGTATATGTATTGTATGCTTCCGAAGAAAATATCGGCCGCTCAGCAGCACGACGCGGAGCTGATACTTAACACGATGGCGGCGAGCATAGCCTCGCTTGCCGAAACAAACGGTGATTACATCAAATTGACTGATAGGGAGGTGTAACACGATGATGATCAATCTGCAGCTTTTTGCTCATAAGAAGGGCGTTGGCAGTACCCGTAACGGACGCGACAGCGAATCCAAGCGTCTTGGGCCCAAGAGGGCTGACGGGCAGTTCGTTCTGGCCGGTAACATTCTGGTCAGGCAGAGGGGCACCCACTTCCATCCCGGCAACAACGTTGGCATAGGCAAGGACGATACCCTTTTTGCCAAGGTTGATGGCGTTGTCCGCTTCGAGACCAAGCATCTTGGCCGCAAGCAGGTCAGCGTTTACGCGGTCGAGGAAGCCGCCGCTAACTGATTCATAGCATCGTAACCAACAGCCGGTCCTTCTCAAATGAGCAAGGGCTGGCTTTTTTTATGCTTGTTTATAGCTGTTTATATGGTATAATCCAAATTGTATTTTTTGAAAGGAGAGTTGACGCCTATGCAGAAAAAGGTGAACGGCAATACCGAAGGAATACGCGACGCGGTATTGGAGCGCATAGCCGCCATTTATGATATGACGCAGGGGCAATACGAGTTTGCCTCGCACGAGCTGATAGCCGAGCTTTGCGCGCTTACGGGCGCGATACGCCGCGAAATAAGCGTTTATATAAGCCGCAGCGGCAGCATAGAGGACGTGTCCGTAGGGGACGGGTCTAAGGTGAGCATGCCCTCCATGCGCCTTGTACGCAACGAGGACAGGCTTTGCGGCGTAAGATGCCTGCATACACACCCCGGCGGGGACGGCAGGCTGAGCGGAGTGGACATAGGGACGCTTAGGAGCATGCGGCTGGACTGCATGGCGGCGGTGGGCGTTAAGGAGGACGGCACGGCCACCTCGCTTTACGCGGGCTACATTGGCGAAGCCGTGGGCGAGGAGCGGGAGGTGCTCGTATACGGCCCGCTGAGGCCATATAAACTGCCGCAGAGGCAGCTTATAGAGGAAATATATGTATCCGACGACAGGCTGAAAAGCAGCACCAAGGACACCAAGGACGATATCCCCGAAAGAACGGTGCTGGTGGGCCTTGAAAACGACGAAGGGTACGACACGATAGAGGAGCTGGCGGAGCTTGCAAAAACGGCGGGGGCGAACGTGGTCGCGCGCAGCATACAGAAGCGGCGCACGCCGGACAACGCAACGTATATAGGCAGCGGCAAGGTGGACGAGCTGAGCCTATTATGCAGCGAAACGGAAGCGGAGCTGGTTATATTCGACGACGAGCTGACGGGAAGCCAGCTGAGGAACCTTGAAACGCGGCTGGGCGTTAAGGTAATAGACCGCACGGCGCTTATACTGGACATATTTGCGCAGCGGGCAGTAAGCCGCGAGGGCGCATTGCAGGTTGAGCTTGCGCAGATGAAATATAACCTTACCCGCCTTACGGGGCAGGGCACGGCGCTTAGCAGGCTGGGCGGCGGCATAGGCACGCGCGGCCCGGGCGAAAAGAAGCTGGAAATAGACAGGCGGCGCATACGCAGGCGCATATTCGAGCTGGGGGAGGAGCTGAAGGAGGTTGAAAAGCAGCGCTCTCTCAGGCGGGAACGGCGGGAGAAGAACGCAACGCCGCTGGTGGCGCTGGTTGGATACACAAACGCGGGCAAGAGCACGTTCCTAAACGCCGTATCAAACGCGGGAGTGCTGGCGGAGGATAAGCTTTTTGCAACGCTTGACCCTGTTGTTAGGCAGATAACGCTGCCAAACGGGCTTGACATATTGCTTTCCGACACGGTGGGCTTCATAAACAAGCTGCCGCATGACCTGATAGAGGCGTTCAAATCCACGCTTGAGGAGGTTTCAAACGCGGACCTTATACTGCACGTTGTGGACATTTCGTGCGACCATTACGATGCGCAGATGCGCGTTGTGGAGGACGTTATAGCAAGCCTTGGCGCGGGGGACACGCCGCGCATAAACGTATACAACAAGATAGACCGCATTGACAGCCGCCCGCGGGGCACGGAGGACGACGCATTCGTTTCCGCCGCAACGGGGGAGGGGATGGAGAGCCTGCTTGAGCGGGTGGAAAAGCTGCTGAGCGCATCGCACAGCACAATAGAGCTGACCATTCCTTATGACAAATACGAGGCCGTTGCGCTGCTGCACAGCGAGGCGCGGATACTGAGCGAGGAGCATACCGAAACCGGCACGAAGATTTGCGCCGCTTGCGAGGACGGCACACTGAGGAAGCTTAAAAAGCTTGTCGGGGAGAACATTTAATATGAAGAACAAGAATACGCTGGGAATGCTGCTGGTGTTCATAGCGGCGGTGCTGTGGAGCACCAATTCAATACTGGTGAAGAATATTGAGCTGCCAAGCATGCTTATAGGCGCTATGCGCGCGCTGATAGCGGGCATTGTGCTTGCGCCGTTCATACGGCCCAAGAAGCTTAAATTCAGCCCCAAAATGCTGCTTATGGCGGTAGCATTCACGCTGAACAGCGTTGGCGTGGTTACGGCAATAAAGCTTACCAGCGCGGCAATAGCCGTGGGTATGCAGTTCACCTCGCCCATATGGCTGTATATATATTCCCGCGTGAAGGGTTATCCGTTCATAAAGCGGCGGGTGATACCGCTGGCGGTGCTTACGGCGGGGGTTGTTATATCCATGTTTTCAAAGGCGGAGGGCGTAACGCTTATAGGCAACCTTATCGCCCTCACTACCGGCCTTTCCTTCGCCGTGGTCACGCAGCTTGGCAAGGACCTTGGCGGGGACAATCCCGTTGGCATAACCGCCATAAACAATCTTTTCATGGCGGCGGTCATACTGCCGCTGTTCTGCCGCGACTCCGTTGCGCAGCTTTTCACAATGGATACAGTCGGCTGGGTAACGCTTTTAGCCCTTGGCATAGTGCAGTTCGGCGGCGGCTACGTGTTCTATACCCTTGGCCTGAGGTACACCACCGCTGCCCGCGCCAGCATGATAAGCCCCATGGAGATGGTTTTAAGCCCCGTTTGGGTGGCTATATTCATGCACGAACTGCCGGACGCTGTTGGCCTTATAGGCTTCCTTGTGATAATAGCGGGCATTGCGCTGGAGGTGATATTCACCGCGCAATACGAAAGAGCGGCAAGCGTTAAAACGCTCTAACGGCCCTTACGCACTCTGCGTCACTTGCGTCACTATCGTCGAAACAGGCTAAATGCCTGGCTTTTTTCTCCGACGCAGCTTCGACGATGAATTTCTGCGTCGAAGAACGAGGGTTGCGCAAGCAGTGAAATTGCGCTTAGGCGTTGTAGGGGCCGTCATTGGCGGCCCGCCCGTGGCTTCGCTTTTTATCTCAACCCCTCAGTCAAACCTTCGGTTTGCCAGCTCCCCGTAAAGGGGAGCCTTTTGGTGCGCTTTACAAGCTTACATATTAAGCCTGCCCTGAAAGGGGAGGTGGCAATGAGCGTTAGCGAATTGACGGAGGGGTTATAAAGCAGCTTACAGCTCTTTGTTTATTACAACCCCTCAGTCTCACTTTGTTCGACAGCTCCCCGTAAAGGGGAGCCTTATGCCGCAGGCATCATATGAGGGCTGAAAGGCCGAATCACCTGTTACAGCTCTGCTGTCTTATGTACAGTAGTGACTAAAAATTAACAAAGAGAGGTATATAGAAGTAGTATATAGCGAAGGCGGTAGCTTTCACCTGAGCGTGGGAGCACGCCTTAAAGCTGTCCCCATGAAATGGGGAAAGTGGCATGGCGAAGCCATGACGAAAGGGGAACGGCTCGAAGCTGCCAAGCTGTTTTACTGTTCCCCCTCAGACAATCCGCCTTACGGCGTATTGCCAGCTCCCCCGCAAGCGGTGGCGCCTTATAGTGCGCTTTACAAGCTCTCATATTAAGCCTGCCCTGAAAGGGGAGGTGGCAATGAGCGTCAGCGAATTGACGGAGGGGTTATAAAGCAGCTTACAGCTCTTTGTTTATTACAACCCCTCAGTCGGCTACGCCGACAGCTCCCCGTAAAGGGGAGCCTTATGAAGAACGGATTTCACTGCTTGCGCAAGCCCCGTTCTTCGACGCAGAAATTCATCGTCGAAGCTGCGTCGGAGAAAAAAGCCAGACATTTAGCCTGTTTCGACGATAGTGACGCAAGTGACGCAGATGTGCGTAAAGGCCGTTAGAGTACATTTACACGAACCTTTCGTCCGTGACCGTATGCCCTGCGAGGCGGGTGCGGCGCATGTCTATTATGCGCTGATTGTCGCTGCCGCGGAACATCAGCTTCAGGTTCTTGCGCTCCTCTATAAATTCGCCGTCAACCAGCGTGTCTATAAGGCCGAGCAGCTCGTCCGTTGCATCGCAGCGGTAGGGGGAGGGGGAAAGCAGGTCCCGCTCCAGCGTGCAGCCCGTGTAGCACCATATGTCCTTTGAGGGGAAGCGTTCCTTAACGCGGCGCACGAAGGGAAGCAGCGCCGCCTGGTTCTGCGGCTCCATAGGCTCCCCGCCCAGCAGCGTAAGCCCGTTTATATAGGAAGGAGCGAGCGCTTCCATAAGCTCCCGCTCAGTATCCGCATCAAACGGTTTGCCGTTTGTAAAGCTCCATGTTTCCCTGTTGAAACAGTTTTTGCAATGCCTGTTGCAGCCGGACACGAACAGCGTTACCCTAACGCCCAGCCCGTTTGCAATGTCGGTCTTTTTAATCTCGCTGTAATACATTATAAGTGCAGCACCCTGTCCTTAATCTCCTGCGTGCGGCCCTGGTTCCAGAACTGCGTACCGATGTAGCCGCAGGTGCGGCGGGCAACGTTCATGGTGTCCTGGTCCTGATTGCCGCATTGCGGGCAGGTCCATACCAGCTTGCCGTCCTGCTCCTTTATGGTTATTTCGCCGTCCCAGCCGCATTTCTGGCAATAATCGCTCTTTGTGTTAAGCTCGGCGTAAATAATATTGTCGTAAATAAAGCGCATCACCTGCAAAACGGCCTCAATATTGTTCTGCATGTCCGGCACCTCAACGTAGCTTATGGCCCCGCCGGGGGAAAGATGCTGGAACTGCGCCTCAAAGCCCAGCTTCGTGAAGGCGTCTATCTTCTCGGTAACGTGAACGTGATAGGAATTGGTGATGTAGCCCTTGTCCGTCACGCCGGGGATTATGCCGAAACGCTTCTGTAAGCATTTGGCGAATTTATACGTTGTGGATTCAAGCGGGGTGCCGTAAAGGGAATAGTCTATGTTCTCCGCTTCCTTCCATTGCTTGCACTTGTCGTTCATTTTCTGCATTATCTGCAGGGCGAACGGGGTGGCCGTGGGGTCCGTATGGCTGCGGCCTGTCATGAACTTTACGCATTCGTAAAGCCCCGCGTAGCCAAGCGATATTGTGGAATACCCATCGTAAAGCAGCTTGTCTATAGGCTCTCCCTTCTTCAGCCGCGCGCATGCGCCGTATTGCCAAAGTATGGGCGCGGCGTCGCTCAGCGTGCCTTTAAGACGGTTGTGCCTGTATTGCAATGCCCTGTGGCAAAGCTCCAGCCGATCTTCGAATATCTGCCAGAATTTTTCCACGTTTCCGCCGGAGGAAAGCGCCACGTCCGGCAGGTTTATGGTAACAACGCCCTGGTTGAAGCGGCCGTAGTATTTATGCTTGCCGGGTTCGTAATTGAGCGCGTTTGCAATGTTGCCCACGCCCGCGTCGGTGAACCTATCCGGCGTAAGGAAGCTGCGGCAGCCCATGCAGGTGTAAACGTCACCCTTAAGCTCGCGCATTTTCTTTGCGGAAATATAGTCCGGCACCATGCGCCTTGCGGTGCACTTCGCAGCCAGCTCCGTAAGGTAATAATACGGCGAATCGGGGTAAATATTGTCCTCGTCCAGCGTGTATATAAGCTTTGGGAACGCAGGCGTTACCCAAACGCCCTTTTCGTTCTTAACGCCCTGATAGCGCTGCAAAAGCGTTTCTTCAATAACCATGGCAAGGTCTTTCTTTTCCTGCTCGTTCTTAGCCTCGCCCAGATACATGGATACCGTTACGAACGGCGCCTGACCGTTTGTGGTCAAAAGCGTTACCACCTGATATTGTATAGTCTGCACGCCGCGGCGTATTTCCTCACGCAGGCGCTTTTCAACTATTGAGGAAAGCTTCGCTTCGTCCCGCTCAACGCCAAGCTCGGCCATTTCCGCTTCCACCTGAGCGCGTATCTTTTTGCGCGATACGTCAACAAACGGCGCAAGATGGGCAAGCGATATGCTCTGCCCGCCGTATTGGTTGGAGGCAACCTGCGCAATTATCTGCGTTGCAATGTTGCACGCGGTCGAAAAGCTGTGCGGCCGCTCTATAAGGGTGCCGGTTATAACGGTGCCGTTCTGCAGCATGTCCTCAAGGTTCACCAGGTCGCAGTTATGCATATGCTGGGCAAAATAGTCCGTATCGTGGAAATGGATAACGCCTTCGTTGTGCGCTTCAACTATTTCCTTTGGCAGCAGTATGCGGTTGGTAATATCGCGCGAAACCTCGCCCGCCATATAGTCGCGCTGGGTGGAATTGACAACGGGGTTCTTGTTGGAGTTTTCCTGCTTTGCTTCCTCGTTATTGCATTCTATAAGGCTGAGTATTTTATCGTCCGTGGTGTTGGACTGGCGGACGAGCGTGCGCGTATAGCGATAGGTAATGTAATTCTTGGCCACCTCAAACGCGCCGTGCGCCATAATTTGCTTTTCCACCATGTCCTGAACCTCTTCAACGCTGGGGGAGCGGCCGAGCCTTTCGCAGCTTAATACAACGCTTTCGGCTATGCGCTGTATCTGCACCGGCGTCATGCGGATGCTTTCGTCAACGGTTGCGTTGGCCTTGCCTATGGCAACGATTATCTTTGAAATGTCAAACGCGGCCTCCGAGCCGTTCCTCTTGATTATCTTCATAACAGAAAAGCACCCCTCCGAAAAATATGAAACTGAGCTGTATAAAGCAAACATGACCGCCCCGAAAGGCAGGGCTGCTTTATGCATCCCGATAACTTATTATATCCCCTGCGGCACAATTTGTCTATATATTGTTATAATAAAATATTCCAATGCACGATATATTGTGTAGTTCGATGAATTTAAGCAGACACATATGGTATGCCTAACAATAAATCCCCAAGTTTCGGGCAATGCCATAAAGCGGTTGAGAATGGGCGGCGGGTGTGGTATGATTTATCATAGAATAGTTATGGATATGAGGTAGCTAAGCCATGTTTGACGCGCACATACATTCTTCCATGTCGTTCGATTCGTCCGTCCCGCGGGAGGACGTTGTTGCAGAGGCTGTGAAGCGGGGCTTTTACGGGCTGTGCTTTACCGATCATTACGATGTTGTGGATAGCTATGGCAAGTTTGTTTCCGATTACGATTGGGAAGGCACGCGCATGGCGCAGCAGCGCGCCCTTGCCTGCGCCGGAGGACGCATAATAGTAAATAACGGCATAGAGCTTGGCAACGCGCCATATGGCTTCGCTGCGGCAGAAAGCGTGCTTAATGCGGAGCCGGAGGTGGACTTTGTGCTCGGCTCCATACATAACGCAAGCGAAAAGCTTGACTATAAGGATTACTATTTTGTTGATTATACCGATACGGACATATGCTATAAATATCTTGACGATTATTTTATTCAGCTTGAAAAGCTGGTGGAGTGGGGCAATTTCGATTCGCTTGCCCATGTGCCCTATCCGCTAAGATACATGATGCAGCGCGACGGCATGGACGTTGACATGGCGCGCTATCAATCAAGCATAGATTCAATGCTGCGCACGCTTATAAGGCGCGGGCAGGCGATAGAGATAAACGCCGGCAAAAAGCCATATATAATGCCGGAATACGCTTACCTTCTCGATCGCTACCGCGCGCTCGGCGGCAGGCTTATAACCGTTGGTACCGATGCGCACAGCATACCTCAGTTCGGCATGGGCCTGAAGGAAGCGTATATGCTGGCGCTTGAAAAGGGCTTTGAAAGCGTTGCCGTATTCAAGCGCCGTAAATGCGAGCTTGTGAGCATCAGGAAGCTGCTTGCACTTGAATGATTCTGCCGCCAAGGCTTTCATACACCCTGTGGGATATTGAAAGCACCGTGCGCCCTGCCGATGCGCGCCTGAGCGCATCCAGCACCCTTGCTTCCGTCTCCGCAATATCCGCGGCATCCCTGCCGCCTATCGTTATCGTGCCGGAATTTGGCTTATACAGCCCCAGCAGCAGCTTGAATATGGTGCTCTTGCCCGCGCCCGTGCGGCCAACGAGCGTCACCTGCTCGCCCTGCTTCACCGTGAAAGATATATCGTTCAATACTATCCGCTCATCATAACCGAATACAACGTGCGAAAGCACAACATCCCCTTCGGGTGCTTTGCCGCCCAATATGTCCGAAAGGGTCTGCGCAAGCTTACCTTCAAACCACGGCATCGCCACAAGGCCAATGTTGTACACAAGTCCGGAAAGCACAATGAACGCAAGCGGCAGCCATTCCATGCGGAAATACGCGCCTATGCTGTCCGGCTTAAATCTATTCTTCGGTTTCATGCTTAGCCTCCTCCATAATTATGTGCGGGAAGCCAGCGCGGCTTTCCTCTTTGGAGCGGGTATAAAGCGTATCGAGCGCGCTGAGGAACGCCGTGCGTTCCGCCTCGCCAAGCCCTGCCATAATGTATTCGTAAAAAAAGATTCTCCGCGTCCGCCTTTGCGTTGCGCAGCCCTTCGGCCTTCTCGGTAGGGAAAAGGAGGTGGCTGCGGCCGTCCTCCGGATTCGGCTCGCGGCGAAGATAGCCCTTGCGCTCAAGGCTGGCCGTCCGCCGCGCTATGGCGGGCTTGTCGCTGTTCAGCGCCGCTGCAAGCTCCGTCTGCGTTATGCCGGGGTGGCGGCGCACTGCGTGTATGCAGTCTATTTCCGCCGTGCCTATGCCGTCGCGGCGCATTGCCAGCAGCACCAGCCGCTCCGCCTCGCGCGCTATTTTGGTTATTTTCCGTGCAGGATGTTCCATATGTAAAGCCGTTCCTTCCGTAATAATGTTGTAACTACAACTATGTTGTTGTACCTACAACTTGATTCTGCGCACAGCATAGCACACCATAAAAGCAAAATCAAGAACGAACAGCAAAAAAGACTCGCGCCAATGCACGGGCCTGACTTTATAATGCGTTATAGCTTCACTCAGCCTGGAATATTATGGGCTTGCCGCCGCAATGCAGCATGCCGCCGCTTACGGTAACGGTAGAGGAGTCTATCAGGTTTTCATATTCGCCGTCCGGCACGGCTATGCTTACGTCCGCCCCTTTAGCCTTCAGCGAGAATATGCCCACGAACCGCTTGCCTTGGCTTCCGCGCTGTATAACGGCAATGTCGTTTGTATCATCCGCTGCTGCGGTAAACCAGTCCGCTTCGCCGAAGCGCTGCTTTATGCCGTAAAGCGTGCGCATAAGGCCGCTTATGTCGCGCCCGGTATTGCGGTCCATTTTATCTATGTCAAAAAGGCTGGGCAGATGGTCGTTTTCAAACTCCTGACCGGCGTATATGAGAGTTGTACCCTTTATGAAATAGAGCATGGCGGTGTAATTGATAAGCGCGCGTTCATCGCGCACGAAGGAGCATATGCGCGGCTGGTCGTGGTTTTCAAGGAAGCGCAGCTTATTGTAGTTGGCCGGGTAGCAGCCCTCCTGAAAGTTGAGCATGTCCGTATAATGGCTCAGGGCAGCCTCATTGCGCAGATATTTATCAAAAACCTCGCGCACGTCGTATTCGTATTCCATGTCGAACGCGGAATAAGCGTCGTAATCAAGCGCTGAATATATGCCCTGCCTGCGGGCCAAGCAGCCGTAGCTTAAATGCACCGTCTCCGCAAGCCATATGCAGTCCGGATTGACCTTAGCCACGGCGTTGCGTGCCTGCCGCCAGAACTCCACCGGCACGAATGACGCCACGTCGCAGCGGAAGCCGTCCACAATCTTTGCCCACATAACGAGCGTATCCGTAAGGTATTGCCAAAGGGCGCGGTTATTGTAATCCAAATCTATAACGTCCGCCCAGTCGCCCATCTTGTTGCCGGGCTTGCCGGCGGCATTATGGTAAAAGAACTCCGGATGCTCATTATAAAGCACGGAATCGGGCGAGGTATGGTTATATACAACGTCTATCATGCATTTCATGCCGCGCGCGTGTATTTCGCCCACAAGCGCCTTAAAATCGTCCAGCGTGCCGTATTCGGGGTTAACGCTTCTGTAATCACGGTTGGCATACGGGCAGCCGAGCGTGCCCTTCTTGCCCACTATACCTATAGGATGAATCGGCATGAACCATATTATGTCCGTACCCAGCGCGCGTATGCGGTCAAGGTCGCCCGCCACGGCGGCAAAGGTGCCTTCCGGCGTATGGTTGCGCACATAAACGGAATATATCACCTGCTTTTGCAGGGCAGCGTTTGTTTCCTTAGCCATTTATAATTACCTCCGCAAAATCTATGCCGAGATTTTAGCACAAATCCACGGGTTTGCAAGGGGGGGAATATAAAAAGAAGGGACGATTTCACGTCCCTTCACAGCCTATCGCATTACATTCTGTTTAGCTGTTCAAGCCTTGCTTCAAGCTTGCCCAGCATATCTTCCGCTGCGGCGAGCTTTTTGCGCTCTTCGGCTATTACCTTTTCGGGGGCCTTGGCCACGAAGCCTGCGTTATTCAGCTTGCCGCTGCTGCGCTCTATGTCCGCGCGAACCTTGGCGGCTTCCTTGTTCAGGCGTTCGCGCTCCTTGTCCACGTCTATAAGGTCGCTCAGGGGGATGAACGCTTCCGCGGCCTGTGCCACGGCGGAAACAGCGTTTTCGGGTATGCCGGTCTTATCCTGCTGAATGGCAACGTGCTCCGCGCCGGCAAGCTTCATTATATAGGGTATGCTTGCTTCAAGCGCTTCGGCCTTCGCGCCGTGCGTAACCAGGGTCATGCTCAGCTTGCGGCTGGGCGCAACGCTCATCTCCGCGCGAATGTTGCGCGTGGCGCGGATAAGGTCCATAACCTCTTCCATGGTCTCCGCCTCCTCGGGGAAGTCCCACTCCGCCTGCGCGGTGGGCCATGCGGAACGCATTATGGTTTCCTCGCTATTGGGCAGGTTAAGGTAAAGCTCTTCCGTTATGAACGGCATGAACGGATGCAGCAGCTTGAGCGAATCGGTGAGCGCGCGGCAAAGTATTGCGCGCACGTTGGCCTTCTGCTCCTCGTCGTCGCCATTCATGCGGGGCTTGGCAAGCTCAATGTACCAATCGCAGAATTCGGTCCATACGAAGTCGTATATCTTCTGCGCCGCAAGGTTAAGGTCAAAGCCGTCCATGTTGGCGGTTATCTCGCGGATGATGGTATTGAGCCTGTTCAGCAGCCACTTATCGGCTATGTCAAGATTGGCTATGTCTATTTCGCCTACTTCCGCGTCACCTATGTTCATGAGCACGAAGCGCGTTGCGTTATAAAGCTTGTTGCAGAAGTTGCGCGCGGCTTCAACCTTCTTTGTACCGAAGCGCATGTCTCCGCCCGCGCCGTTGCCGGTAACAAGGCTGAAGCGCAGGCTGTCCGCGCCGTATTGCTTTATTATTTCAAGCGGATCCACGCCGTTGCCAAGGGATTTGGACATTTTGCGCCCCAGCTCGTCCCTCACAAGGCCGTGTATGTAAACGTGGGAGAATGGCTTTTGATGCATCACTTCCATGCCGAACACTATCATTCTGGCTACCCAGAAGAATATTATATCGTAGCCGGTAACAAGGGTGCTGGTGGGATAGAAGTATTCAAGCTCCTTGGTATGCTCCGGCCACCCAAGCGTTGAAAACGGCCACATGCCGCTGGAGAACCAGGTATCCAGCACGTCCTCGTCCTGATGCACATGGCCGCCGCACTTGGGGCAGCACGCGGGCGCGGATTCGGCAACTATGGTTTCGCCGCAATCGTCGCAGTAATACGCGGGAATCCTGTGTCCCCACCAAAGCTGGCGGGAAATGCACCAGTCGCGTATGTTCTCCATCCAGTTATAATAGGTCTTATCGAACCGCTCGGGCACGAATTTCACTTCGCCGCTCTTAACAACGTCTATCGCTGGCTTTGCAAGGGGCTTCATGCTCACAAACCACTGCTTGCTCACCAGCGGCTCAACCGTGCTGTGGCAGCGGTAGCAGGTGCCAACGTTGTGGCCGTAAGGCTCTATCTTTACCAGATTGCCGGCCGCTTCAATATCCGCCACCAGCTTCTTGCGGCATTCCATGGTGGTCAGCCCTTCGTATGCGCCGCCAAGCTCGTTTATATGCCCATCGTCCGTGAACACGCGCATAACGGGCAGGTTGCACCTTACGCCGACCTCAAAGTCGTTGGGATCGTGCGCGGGGGTGATCTTCACGGCGCCGGTGCCGAATTCCTTTTCAACGTATTCGTCTGCTACGATGGGTATTTCGCGCCCCACAACGGGGATAACTACGGTTTTACCAACTATGCCGGCATAGCGTTCGTCGTCCGGATGCACGGCTATCGCCGTATCGCCAAGAATGGTTTCGGGGCGGGTGGTAGCCACGGTTATGGAATAGCTCTTGTCCGGCGCATCGTAACGCACGTGCCAAAGATGGCTCTGCTGTTCTTCGTATTCAACCTCAGCATCGCTCAGCGCGGTCTTGCAATGCGGGCACCAGTTTATTATCCTGTCCCCGCGGTAAATAAGGCCCTTGTTGTAAAGGTCAACAAACACCTTGGTAACGGCCTTGGAGCAGCCTTCGTCCATTGTGAAGCGTTCGCGGTCCCAGTCGCAGCTGGCGCCAAGCTTCCTGAGCTGCTTTACTATCCTTCCGCCGTATTCCTTTTTCCAGTCCCACGCGCGCTGCAAAAACGCCTCGCGTCCTATGTCGCGCTTGTCAAGGCCCTCCTTGGCCATCTGCTCGATTATTTTTACCTCGGTAGCTATGGACGCATGGTCGGTGCCGGGCAGCCACAGCGTTTCAAACCCGGCCATGCGCTTGTAACGGATAAGCGCATCCTGCAGCGTTTCGTCTATTGCGTGGCCTATGTGCAGCTGACCGGTTATGTTCGGTGGGGGTATGACTATGCAATACGGCTCCTTGTCGGGATTAGGCTCGGCATGAAAATAGCCGTTCTTTTCCCATTTTTCATACAGCCTGTCTTCCACGCCCTGATGGTCGTAAGACTTTGGCATCTCCTTCATGGTACTCTCTCCTCCTGAAAAAATAGTTTGTTTGGTAAATTAAAAGGAGCTTCTGTCCCTGATTAAAGGACGGAAGCTCCGCGGTACCACCTTTGTTGGGCATAATATGCCCCGCTCTATGCGCCTTAACGCGGCGCGCACGTTTCGGACTACTGCTGTTTCATCCAAAATAGCTCCAAAGCGACCTTCCGCCAATCTTCGCAAGCAGCCCTTTCAGCCGGTGAAGCCGCATCTCTTTTGCAAAGGAGCTTGGCGTACTCCTCTTTTTCTGCGCTATTATTGTATTCTATGCGCTGATGCCCGCTTTGTCAAGCCGAAAACGGCATATTTTCATAACGCATTTGCATATGGCTTTTCCGCATGATAAAATGCAAGCATATTGAACGGAAAGGCGGCAAGCAGCATGAAGGCGTTACCGGGCGAATTTCTATCCCGTATGCAGGCGGAGCTGAAGGGCGACTACGCGGCATTTTTAGAAAGCTATAATAATGAAAGCGTGCGCGGGCTGAGGGCGAATATGCTCAAAGGGAACGCGGATGCAATAGCCGCGCTTTGTCCCGTTAAGCTTGAAAGGGTGGATAATACGGCGGACGGTTTCCGCCTTATGGAAGCATGGGAAGGAGTGGGTTTAAGTCCCGTACACATGGCAGGGCTTATATATATGCAGGAGCCGAGCGCCATGCTGACCATTGCCATTGCGGATATACACCCGGGCATGAAGGTGCTGGATATGTGCGCGGCGCCCGGCGGCAAAACGGGAGCCGCAGCGGCAAGGCTAAACGGGCAGGGGCTTATAGTATCCAATGAAATAGTGCCAAGTCGCGCCAAAATACTCGAATCCACCGTTGAGCGCATGGGTATAGCTAACGCGGCGGTGATAAGCCGCAGGCCGGACGAGATTGCAAAAGCGATGCCGGAGTATTTCGACAGGGTGATAGTCGATGCGCCGTGCAGCGGGGAAGGCATGTTCAGGAAAGATGAGCGCGCAATAGAAGAATGGAGCGCGGAGCATGTTTCTTCCTGCGCCAACAGGCAGCGGCTTATACTTGAAAGCAGCGCGCAATGCGTTGCCAAAGACGGCATGCTGATATATTCCACCTGCACTTTCTCACGCGAGGAAAACGAGGACAATATAGAGTGGTTCCTTAAAACGCATACGGATTTTGAACTTGCTGAGCAGCGCAGGCTTTATCCGCACACGTTCGCGGGGGAGGGCCACTTTGCCGCGGTGCTTAGACGAAAGGGCGGCAGCGTGCGCCCTTATGCGCCGCTGAAGCTTACCCCGTGCAAAGATAAGGCGTATGCCGAATTTATTAAAGATACGTTCACGGTGCCGCCCAAGGGCACGGCATATGCTTATCAAAACGGTGTGAACATAATTTCCGCGGAGCTGCCTGAAGCGATAGCGCCCATGCTCAGGCGCAGCGTTGGAGTTTATGCGGGGGAACTGCAAAAGGGACGCTTTGTGCCGCACCACACGCTGGTTATGGCGGAGCACGGCGGCGAATACGCCCGTATGCTGTCGCTTGACGAAAGCGACGCGCGCCTTGCGGCATATATGCGCGGGGAGGAGATAAACTGCCCTGAGGCTTGGCGCGGGCACTGCGCCGTGGCGTATCGTAACCACCCGATAGGCTGGGGCAAGGCGGTGGGCGGCAGGATGAAGAACCATATCCCAAAGGGCTTGAGAGCATGGTGAACGGCATACTGAAATGCAATAAAATAATGGTTATAGGCTGCCCGGGCGGCGGCAAAAGCACGTTTGCAAGGGCATTGGGCGAAATAACCAAGCTGCCGGTATATCATTTGGATATGCTTTTCTGGAATGCGGACAAGACAAACGTAGACAGGGAAACGTTCCTTTTACGGCTCGGCAGCGTGCTTGAAAAAGACCGTTGGATAATAGACGGCAATTACAGCTTTTCAATGGAAATGCGGCTGAAGGAATGCGATGCGGTGTTCTTTTTGGATTACCCGGCGAAGGTATGCCTTGACGGGGTGCGCACGCGCATGGGCAAGCCGCGGCCTGATATGCCGTGGATAGAGCAGGAATATGACGAGGAGTTTATTCAATTCATAAAGAGCTTCAAAACGGAGCGCTGCCCGCAAATATACGCCCTGCTTGAAAAATACAGCGATAAGCCCAAGGTTGTTTTCAAGACACGCGCGGAGGCGGAGGAGTTTCTTGAAGCGGTAAGAGATAAAACAAAATAAAACAGCGGCACGGCGCATTGCACGGACATGCGTTGTGCGGTATAATTTCAAAAGATCGCACGATAGGCAGCAGAGAAGAAGGAGAAGCGTAAAAATGGAACTGAACGGAAAAATATGGCTTGCAAAGTCGGACGAAAAGGTGTTTCTTGAGCCCAAAATGGCCAACCGACACGGCTTTATTGCCGGCGCAAGCGGCACGGGCAAAACAATAACGCTCAAGGTGCTGGCGGAGTCCTTTTCTCAGCTGGGCGTGCCGGTGTTCCTTGCGGACATAAAGGGAGACCTTGCCGGCATGTGCAAGGCGGGCGTGCACAGCGAAAGCATGGAAAAGCGCATAAATAAGCTTGGGATAGAGGATTGGCGCTACCGCGTGTTTCCAACGCGGTTTTGGGATATATACGGCGAATACGGCCACCCCGTAAGGACAACCGTAAGCGAAATGGGGCCTATGCTTTTGAGCAGGCTGATGGACCTGAGCGACGTGCAGAGCGACGTATTGAACCTTGTGTTCAAAATTGCGGACGATAAGGGGCTGCTGCTCATAGATATAAAGGATCTTAAGGCCATGCTGCGCTACGTTGGCGAAAACCGGGCGGAGTTTTCCGCGGAATACGGAAACATGAGCGCGCAGAGCCTGGGCGCGATACAAAGGAGCCTTATAACGCTTGAGGATGAAGGCGGCGCGGAATTCTTCGGCGAACCGGCGATAGATATACGCGACTGGATGCAGCGCGACGAGCAGGGCAGGGGATACATAAACGTGCTGCACAGCGTGAAGCTTGTGCAGAATCCTACGCTGTATGCAACGTTCATGCTGTTTTTGATGAGCGAGCTGTTTGAAAAACTGCCGGAGCGCGGAGACGCCGAAAAGCCGGAGATGGTGTTCTTCTTTGATGAGGCGCATCTTTTGTTCAGCGACGCGCCGAAGGTGCTTGTGCAGAAAATCGAGCAGGTGGTGAAGCTTATCCGCTCAAAGGGCGTTGGCATATATTTCATTTCGCAAAGCCCGTCGGACATTCCGGACAGCGTGCTTGCGCAGCTTTCAAACCGCGTGCAGCATGCGCTCAGGGCATATACGCCAAGCGAACAGAAGGCTGTAAAGACCGCCGCGCAGACATTCCGCACAAATCCCGCGTTCGATACGCAAACGGCAATAATGGAACTTGGCGTTGGCGAGGCGCTTGTATCCTGCCTGGATGAAAACGGCGTGCCGGGCATAGTGCAGCGCGCGTTCATACTGCCGCCGCAAAGCCGCATGGGCACCATTACGGACGAGGAGCGCCGCGCTGTTATAGACGCAAGCGACATGAAGCATAAATACGACAAGGCGATAGACAACTTCTCCGCCTACGAATACTTTGAACAGCAGAACGGGGAGCCGGAAAAGGAGGAGGAACGGGCGGCAAAGCAGGCGGAGCGGGAGGAAAAGAAGGCCGCAAGGAACGCCAAAAAGCCAACGGCCGCAGCAAAAACGGTTAAAAAGAAAAAGTCCGCCGCAAGCAAGGCAATGACCCGCGTTACAAACAGCGCCATGAACACCATAGGCCGCGAACTTGGCCGCTCCATAATACGGGGCATATTCGGTTCAATAAAATAACGGAGGGGATAGTATATGAAGGAAAAGAACAAGAAACTTATAAGTGAAGTTATAAAAGATATTGAGCACGACATGACAGACGAGGAGATACTTAGCCTGCTTGCAAGCAGCAAAGTATCCGAAAACACAAGCAAATCGGCAAAGGAGGAATACTCGTTCGGCCAGCGCATGGCGGATAAAATAGCAAAGTTTGCGGGAAGCTGGGGCTTCATATTCTCATTTGTAGCGGTGCTGATACTTTGGATGGCGGTGAACATATTATTGGCAGACGGCGCGTTTGACGCATATCCGTTCATATTGCTCAACCTTGTGCTGTCCTGCGTGGCGGCAATACAGGCGCCGCTGATAATGATGAGCCAGAACCGGCAGGAGGAAAAGGACCGCCGACGCGCCGAGAACGACTATAAGGTCAACTTAAAGACGGAAATAATGATAGAGGACATGCACAATAAGCTTAACCGCATACTGTCGCAGCAGGAAAAAATATTGGCATACATAAAGGCGCAGGAGGAGAAAGAAGAGAGCAAGAACGCATAAGTCGTTTTCTTTCGCCGCATATGCACACATTTCGCTCCCGATGAGTACTATATCTTAGAATTGCCCATCGGGGCGAATAACAAGGAGGAAAGCATATGTGTAGCTCTTGCAACGGAAACAACTGGTGGTGGATAATAATACTTATCCTGCTTGCCGGCGGCTTCAGCAATAACGACTGCGGCTGCGGCTGCAACAATGACTGCGGCTGTAACGGGAACAACTGGTGGTGGATAATAATACTTATCCTGCTCGCCGGCGGTTTCAGCAACAATGGCTGCGGCTGCGACAACGGCTGCGGCTGCAACAACAATAATTCCGGCTGCGGCTGCGGCTGCAACTAAGCATATCCCTGCGCGGCATACGCGCGGAATATACAAAGAGCGGGGGCAAATATCCCCGCTCCTTTTGCGTGCGTTAAGCGCTGCTTTAATCAGTTGTTTCCCGCGCCGTGCTTCATTGCATGGGCGCAGATGGCTTCGTAGGTTTCCTGGCTTATGTCGTGCTCTATTTTGCAGGCGTCCTTTTCCGCTGTTATTTCGTCTATGCCAAGGCTCACAAGGAACTTGGTCAGCGTATGGTGCCTGTCCAGCATTTTTGATGCTATCTCCATGCCGCTGTCGGTCAGCGTTATAAGCCCGTCTATATCCATTGTGATGTAGCCGTTTTCCCTCAAACGCTTGGTGGTGTAGGTAACGCTCGGCTTGGTCACGCCCAAATATTCGGCAATGTCTATGGAGCGAATGTAACCGCGCCTGTTTTTCATTATAAGCATAGCCTCAAGGTAGTCCTCTGATGCCCTAAGTATCTTCATGCAGCTTTGCGCCGTCCTCTCAATAAATTACTTATTAAGTTAACACACACTCGGCGAAAAAGCAAGCGTTCAGGCAATAAAGCAAAAAATGTTCAAAAGGGGGTTGACATATAAGGTTAGAGGTGTTAAACTATGCCACGGTTAAAGAAGTTTAACCTAATGAAATTAACATTAGTTAAACAAAGTTAACCATTATTTTTTCATCAACGGTTAGCGTACACTAACCTTGGGATGAGGAGGAGAGAACATGATGCCGCTTACGCTTGCAAATATGGGCGAAGAACAGATAATCCGTAAGGTGGGCGGAAGCCCGGAGGTGAAGAAGCACCTTGAGGATATGGGCTTTGTCCCCGGCGGGAACGTTACGGTGGTGTCCGCATTGGGCGGCAACGTAATAGTTAAGGTAAAGGAAGCCCGCGTAGCCATAAGTGAAGAGATGGCGCGCAAAATAATGATTTGATTAAATTTAAATAAATCAACCAAACCAAACTGACAAAAGGAGAGGACAGCAATGAAAACGCTTAGAGACGTTAAGATCGGCGAGACTGCGAAGGTAGTGAAGTTGCACGGCGAAGGCCCCGTGAAGCGCCGTATCATGGACATGGGCATCACCAAAGGCACGGAAGTTTTCGTGCGCAAGGTGGCGCCGCTGGGTGACCCGATGGAGGTTACCGTGCGCGGTTACGAACTGAGCCTGCGCAAGGCGGACACCGAAATGATAGAAGTACAGGAATAATTTTTTGTTACAAGGTTAGATTGACTTAACCGAAAGGAGCAGAACATGGCAATAAAGATAGCCCTTGCGGGCAACCCGAACTGCGGCAAAACGACGCTGTTCAACGCGCTCACCGGCTCCAACCAGTTCGTGGGTAACTGGCCGGGCGTAACGGTTGAAAAGAAGGAAGGCAGGCTGAAGAAGCACGACGATGTTATCATAATGGACCTGCCCGGCATTTACTCCCTTTCCCCTTACACCCTTGAGGAAGTTGTTGCGCGTAACTATTTGATAACCGAAAGGCCGGACGCGATACTGAACATCATCGACGGCACCAACCTTGAGCGTAACCTTTACCTCACCACACAGCTTACCGAGCTTGGTATCCCCGTGGTGATAGCCATCAACATGATGGACGTTGTAAAGAAGAATGGCGACAAGATAAACGTGGGCGAGCTTTCCCGCCAGCTTGGCTGCGAGATAGTTGAAATATCCGCCCTGAAGGGCACCGGCGTTATGGAAGCGGCGGAGGCCGCGGTAAAGGCCGCCAAGTCCACCAAGACCGTGCCGATGCACACCTTCTCCGGGCCCGTGGAGCATGCCATTGCGCATATTGAAGAAGCGGCTGTGCATAACATGAGCGCCGAACAGCAGCGCTGGTACGCCATAAAGATTTTCGAGCGCGATGATAAGGTGCTTGAGAAGCTGAACATTCCCGCCGATACCATGAACCATATCGAGCAGGACATAGCGGCGGCTGAAAAAGAGCTGGACGACGACGCCGAATCCATAATCACCAACGAGCGTTACGTCTACATTGCGGAGATAATAAAGAGCTGCTACAAGAAAAAGAATGCCGGCAGCCTTTCCACCTCCGATAAGATAGACAAGATCGTGACCAACCGCTGGCTGGGCCTGCCCATATTCGCGCTGGTAATGTTCCTTGTTTACTACATCTCCATGGTCACCGTAGGTGCTGCGGCTACGGACTGGGCAAATGACGGCCTGTTCGGCGATGGTTTCCATCTGTTCGGCATTGGCAGCGCTCAGTATGAAGAAGTGAGCGAAGAATACACCAACGCCATGAACGCCATCAACGCCTTCGTTGAGATCGATACCGAGGCTGACGACTTCGATGAAGCCGCTGCCCTTGAAGAGATAAAGAACTTCGTTCCCGAATCCACCACCGGCACCGTTGAGGTTGAGGATGAGGAGACCTTGGCCGTTAACGAGCTGACCGCTTACTACGATAAGATCCCCGCCGGCGAGGAAAAGTACGATAACGTTGTTCCCGTGACCTATGTTGACGCGGCTGCTTACATTGAAAAAAACGGCTTTGAAGAGCCCGATCCCGCCAACTACGGCGTGTGGGTACCCGGCGTACCCGTGCTGGTAGGCAACGCGCTTGAAAGCGCAAACGCCGCCGAGTGGCTGCAGGGCCTGATACTTGACGGTATCGTTGCCGGCGTTGGCGCGGTGCTTGGCTTCGTGCCTCAGATGCTGGTGCTTTTCCTGCTGCTCGCCTTCCTTGAGGCCTGCGGCTACATGGCCCGTATCGCATTCGTACTTGATAGGGTATTCCGCAAGTTCGGCCTTTCCGGCAAATCCTTCATTCCTATGCTCATCGGCGTTGGCTGCGGCGTTCCCGGCGTAATGGCCAGCAGAACCATAGAGAACGAGCGCGACAGGCGCATGACCATAATGACCACCACCTTTATCCCCTGCGGCGCTAAGGTGCCCTTCATAGCCATGATAGCCGGCGCCATGTTCGGCGGCTCCGCCCTGGTATCCACCAGCGCTTACTTCATCGGCATGGCCGCGATAGTCGTATCCGGCATAATGCTCAAAAAGACCAAGATGTTCGCAGGCGAACCCGCTCCCTTCGTTATGGAGCTGCCTGCTTACCATTGGCCCACCCTTGCTAACGTGCTCAGAAGCATGTGGGAGCGCGGCTGGAGCTTCATAAAGAAGGCCGGCACGATAATACTGCTCTCCACCATACTGGTTTGGTTCACCACTTACTTCGGAGTAGTGGACGGCACGTTCAGGATGCTTGCTGAGGACGAGATAGACTACTCCATACTGGCTGCCATCGGCAACACCATCGCCTGGATATTCACCCCGCTCGGATGGGGCAACTGGCAGGCTACCGTCGCTTCCATCACCGGCCTTGTTGCTAAGGAAAACATAGTCGGTACCATGGGCATACTGTACGGCGGCGGCGACGGCACCACCTATCAGAACATAGCGGCTGCCTTCACCGGCATCAGCGCCTACTCCTTCCTGGTATTCAACCTGCTCTGCGCGCCTTGCTTCGCCGCCATCGGCGCCATCAAGCGCGAGATGAACAGCGCCAAGTGGACCTGGTTCGCCATCGGTTATCAGTGCGGCTTCGCTTATGCCATCGCCCTTATGATAAACCAGTTTGGCAATGCCATAACCGGCAACACCAATGTTATCGGCCTTGTATTCGCTCTTGCGCTGCTGGCCGGCATGATCTACATGCTTGTGAAGCCCTATAAGGAAGCTACCAAGCTGACCACCAACGTAAAGGTCTGATAGGCCCAAACGATATAAATCACCACGATCATTATTCTAAAAGAAGGAGGGATCCTCATGATGAACTGGTTTGCGGAAAACCTTGGAACAATAATCATTACGCTTGTGCTTGCGGGTGTGGTTGTGCTGATATGCGCCTACCTGATAGGCCAAAGGAAGAAAGGGAAGTCCTCCTGCGGCTGTAATTGCGCAAATTGCGCCATGCACGGCAAGTGCCATTCCCGGCAGTAAAACCAAAATGCGAGGGAGATGCGATTCGCGGCGTCTCCCTCGCGCTCTATAAAACAAAACAGGCTGAAGGAGGACATAGGGCCACATGGAAAAATGCATAAACGAACAGGCAAAGCAGCTTACGCCCTCCGCAATCAAATATCTTATGGCAACGGCTCAGCTGTGCAGCGCCGGTGAAGGCGCCCGCTGCGTGGACGTGGCGGCGCGGCTGAACGTATCAAAGCCCAGCGCACACGCAATGATACAGAATCTTTGCTCGCTTGGTCTTGCCACCAAAAAGCGCTATGGCATAGTGCGCCTTACGCCGGAAGGCGAAGCGCAGGCCAAACTGTGCGAAGCGTGCTACGCACCGCTGTACGAGCGGATGCATGCGGCGCTGGCGCTTGACGAGGAGCTTTGCCGCAGCGTTGCGCTGAACGTGCTTTCGCAGTCCTATGAAAGAATAGACGAGCTTGCCGAAAGCCTTAACACGGAAAATACTGCATACCCAATGAAGGAGATGTATTCATTATGATAAAGACCACACTCAGAATAGACGGAATGATGTGCGGCATGTGCGAAGCGCATGTGAACGACGCCATCCGCGCCCGCTTCAACGTGAAAAAGGTAACATCGTCCCATGCCAAGGGCGAATGCGTAATACTGTCCGAAGAGGCTTTGGACGAAACCGCCCTTCGCGCGGCAATAGCCGGCACGGGATACGAACTGAAGTCACTCAATTCCGAAGAATATAAGAAAAAAGGTTTCCTCGGCCTGTTCGGAGGCTAAGGAGAACAATAGGCGTCCGTACTCAGATCCTCCTGAATAAACTGAACGGACACAATAGATTTTGCGGCTCTTTGCTTAAAATGCCATCGGGGCAGGTGGCGTATTGGTGGAGAGCTGCTCTTTTTATGCGCCGCTGCATATGCTATAATAAATCCAAAGCCGGAATTATAATTGGAGGATGAGCCATGGCATACCGCGCCGCCATATGCGACGACTGCGCAGCGGACGCGCAATTTGTGAGCGAAATACTGAAGGCCTGGGCAGATGAGCGCGGGGCGGAGGTGAATGCGGAAATATATCCGTCCGCCGAAAGCTTTTTGTTTGCGTATGACGAAAACAAGGCTTACGACATGCTGCTGCTGGATATTGAGATGGGCGGCATGGACGGCGTGAGCATGGCGCGGCGCGTGCGTGCGGAAAACAAAACCGTGCAGATAATATTCATAACGGGATACAGCGACTATATTGCCGAAGGGTACGACGTTGCGGCGCTGCATTACCTTATGAAGCCCGTGAACAGGGAAAAGCTGTTCGGCGTGCTTGACCGCGCCGCGGAGCGGCTTAAAACAAGCCAGCGCTGCCTGAATTTGGACATGGGTGGGGAGATGGTGCGCATACCGCTTTATGAAATACGCTATATCGACGTTAGGCAGAATTACGTTACCGTGCATGCGGAGCATGAGTATACCGTTAAGCGCACGCTGAACGAATTTGAAAAGGAGATGGACGGCGGCTTTGCCCGCGTTGGGCGCAGCATGATAGTCAATCTTAACCGCATACGCCGCGTTACCAAGGCGGAGGTGATGCTCAACGACGGCACGGCGCTGCCGCTGCCACGCGGCGCATATGAGCCGCTGAACCGCGCAATAATCCAGAATACATGAGGTGAACGGCATGAAGTTCATATCAAGGCAAATAGATAAGCGCATAGCCGCATATCAGCGGGAACTGATAGACACGCATTATAAAGAGGTGGACAATATGTATCGCCAAATGCGCGGCTGGCGGCACGATTACCGCAACCATATACAAATGCTGAAGGCGCTTGCGGCAAAGGGCGACATGAATGGCATAAACGATTATCTGAATATGCTGGACACTGACTTGAACACAGTTGATCTGGCAATAAAAACGGGTAACCCGATGGCGGATGCGATAATAAACAGCAAGGTATCCCTTGCCAAGGCCAAGGGCATAAAGGTGGAAATAGACGCGCATATTCCCGTTAAGCTTAAAATGAGCGAGCTTGATCTTTGCTGCATAATAGGGAACCTGTTTGACAATGCAATAGAGGCAAGCCTTCCGCTTGACGAAAAGGACAGGCTTATCCGCGTATATATGGACATGAAGAATACTCAGCTTTATATATCCTTCACCAACTTTACGGCCGTAGGCAAGCAGAAAAAGATAGGCGCGCGCTTTGCCACAACAAAGGGAGAAGGCCACGGCTTCGGCCTTGTAAGGGTGGATACGATTGTTGAACGCCTTGGCGGGTATCTGAGCCGGAACAGCGAGGACGGCGCCTTTACAACCGAAATACTCATTCCGCAGGAGTAATATGCATTTCGTCACCCGATTTTAACGATTCGTCCCCCAAATGCGCCGCACATGGCGCATTTATGCTATCATACAATCAAGATGAAAACGGAAGGGGTGCTGCATCCATAATGGAAGCGACAGATAAAAAGAAAACCAAACCAAAGTATAACATGTGGCAGAACACATGGTATATGGTGCAGACGGCGTGGGAAATACATAAACCGGTCATATTCCTGTGCATTGCGCTTGCGGTGTTGGGCGCGGCGTATGCCGCGGCGGAAATGCTTATAACGCCAATAATACTCGGCAAAATAGAATCCGCCGCGGCGGTGGGCGAGCTGATTGCCGCAATAGCCGCCTGCATGGGCGTGCTGCTTGTGCTGCGCGCGGGTAGAACCTATGTGGACATAAACACGCTTTTCGGCCGCATAGAAACGCGAACCGCCATAATGAGCCGCATTGCGCTAAAGACGGCGGCAACATCGTATTCCAATATGCTTGATACCCGCTTTATTGAGCATATGAACAATGCCTACCGCGTTGTTTCAAGCAACAGCCAGGCGACGGAGGCCATATGGAAAACATGGACGGATATACTGACCAACGTTATAGGCTTTGCGGTATATATAATATTGCTGCTTGATCTTGACGCATGGCTTGTGCTGCTTGTTGCGGCAACGGCGGCGGTGAGCTATCTTGCATCAAAGCGCATAAACGAATGGGGCTACCGCCACCGCAAGGAGCGCATGGAATACAACGAAAAGCTTGAATATATAAACAGCGTTGCCATAGAGCGGAGCTACGCCAAGGATATCCGCATGTTCGGCCTTGCCAACTGGATAGAGGAGCTGTACGTTAAAACGCTGGGGCTGTACCGTGCGTTTGCCGTAAGGCAGGGAAGGGTGCAGATATGGGGTAACGTGATAGACATTGCGCTTACGTTTTTGCGCAACGGCGCGGCCTATGCCTACCTTATATGGTACACGCTTGAGCACGGCCTTGGCGCGGCGCAGTTCCTGCTCTATTTCGGCGCGGTTAGCGGCTTTGCCCAATGGGTAACGGGCATACTGGATAAATTCGGCACGCTGCATAGGCAAAGCCTTGATATAAGCGAACTGCGCGATTACCTTGAATGGGAGGAGCCCTTTGACCTTGAAGGCGGGGAGCGCATTGAAAAGCGCAGCGATATGCCCTGCGAAATACGGCTTGAAAACGTGCGCTATCGCTACATAGGGGCAGAGAAGGATACCATAAGGGGCCTTGATTTGACCATTCACGCGGGCGAAAAGCTTGCAATAGTCGGCCTTAACGGCGCGGGCAAAACAACGCTTGTAAAGCTTATATGCGGCTTCCTTGACCCGACGGAGGGCAGGGTGCTGTTCAACGGCAAGGACGTTAAAACGCTGAACAGGCGGGATTATTACGCGCTGTTTTCGGCGGTGTTCCAGCAGTTTTCGCTGCTTGATACAAACATAATAGAAAACATTGCCCAAAGGATAGACGGCATAGACGAGCGGCGCGCGTGGGACTGCGCCGAAAAGGCCGGCCTTACGGAAAAGATAAAGTCATTGCCGAAGGGCATGTATACCCACTTTGGCCGCAGCGTATATGAGGACGGGGCGGAGCTTTCCGGCGGCGAAACGCAGCGGCTGATGCTTGCGCGGGCGCTGTATAAGGACGGGCCTATAATAGCGCTTGATGAGCCCACGGCGGCGCTTGACCCCATTGCCGAAAACGATATATATCAAAAATACAGCAGCATGACGCAGGGCAGAACGTCGCTTTTCATATCGCACCGCCTTGCATCAACAAGATTCTGCGACAGGATAATAATGCTGAAGGATGGCTGCATAAGCGAGGAAGGCACGCATGATGAGCTTATGCGCCGCGGCGGGGAATACGCAAAACTGTTTGCCGTGCAAAGCAAGTATTATCGGGAAGGAGGGCGCGAATATGAAAACGAAAACCGAGAATAAATCATTTATACGGGCATGGAAGCTGAACATGCGGGCATTGAAGCTGCTGCATGGCGAAATGCCGGGCTGGTTTACGGCAACGATACTTAACGGGCTGCTCACGGCCGCCGCGCCGTATGCCGCAATATGGTTCTCCGCACGGCTGATTGCCGAGCTTTGCGGCGGGCGGGACGTAAACGTGCTGACGCGCTATGTTATTTTGATATTGGCAAGCACCGCGCTGCTTATGCTGCTGAAGGCCATGGCGTCGCGCCGGGTGGAAGCGGAGGATGAAACAAAATATTTCGGCGTGCGGAACATATTCATAAAGAAGATGCTGAGCATGGACTTTGTGGATGCGGACAGCCAGCATGTGTTTGACCTTAGAGCCGGAATAGAACAGAATGAAAACTATTCCATGCTCGGCCTGCCGCGGGCGTTTGAGATATTTCAGGTGTCCGTTGAAGCCGGCTTCAGAATAATCGGCGGCGTTGCGCTTACGGTAAGCCTGTTCGCAAGTAAAATTCCTGACGATTCAAAGGGAATAATGTTCCTTAACAGTCCCATTGCCGCGGCAATAATGCTTGCGCTGCTGATAGGCGCGGCAATAGCCGCGCCGGCATGCTACAACAGGGCGGATAGATTCTGGAGCGATTATGCGCCGACGGCAACGCTCGGCAACCGTATTTTCAGCTTTTTCGGCTTTATTGCAAGGCTGCCGAACAGGCGGGCGGATATGCGCATGTATGCTCAGCAGCAAAATGTGTGCGGCCCGTATTTGAAGAATACAAACATGTTCGGCGTAAGGTCCGGCCTTGCAAAGGATGCAAAGGGCAAAATGGGCGCGTTCTATGTGCTTTCCGCCTGCATTGCGGTGCTGCTCAACGGCGCGGTATATCTGTTCGTGTGCCTTAAAGCCTACGGCGGGGCATTTGGCCTTGGCGAGGTTACGCAGTACATCGGCGCAATAACGGCGCTGTTCGGCGGGCTAAACCAGTTCATAGAGCAGCTCGGCAAGCTTAAGGTGAACGCGGCCTTCCTTGAAAAAGTAGGCGAATTGCTGGATATGCCCAATACAATGTATAAGGGCAGCCTTACTACGGAGAAGCGCAGCGACAGGAAATACAGCGTGGAATTTCGCAACGTGTCCTTCAAATATCCGGGCAGCGATGCCTATGCGCTCAAAAATATGAACATAAAGTTCCGCGTGGGCAGCCGCCTTGCGGTTGTGGGAATGAACGGCAGCGGCAAAACAACGTTTATAAAGCTGCTGTGCCGCCTATACGACCCCACGGAGGGCGAAATACTGCTAAACGGCATAGATATTCGCAAATACCGCTACGATGAATACATGAACATATTCTCGGTAGTGTTCCAGGACTTCAAGCTTTTTGCCCTGCCGCTTGGCCAAAACGTTGCAATAAGCAGTACATATGACGAAAAGCGCGTTACGGACTGCCTTATAAAGGCGGGCTTCGGGGAAAGGCTGAAAACGCTTGAAAAGGGGCTTGATACATATTTGTATAAGCAGCTTGATAAGGACGGCGTGGAAATGTCCGGCGGGGAGGAGCAGAAAATAGCCATAGCGAGGGCGCTGTATAAGGACGCGCCGTTCATAGTGCTTGATGAACCCACGGCTGCGCTTGATCCGGTGGCGGAGGCGGAGATATACGAAAAGTTCAACGATATTGCGGGCGACAAAACGGCGATATACATAAGCCACAGGCTGTCCAGCTGCAAATTCTGCGACGAGATCGCCGTATTCGACGGCGGGAGGATGATACAGTTCGGCACGCATGAAGAATTGCTTGCCGACGAAGGCGGCAAATACCACGAACTTTGGTATGCACAGGCGCAATATTATGCCGAGCAGAAGAAAAGGGCTGCGGAAATGGAGCAAATGGTGTAAAATAGCACCATAAAACAGGAAGGAGCGGCCTAACATGGACGAAATCACGCTGATAGTAACTTACCGCTGCAAGGACGGCAAGCGCGGTAGCTTTGTGCGCGACGTGGCGGCGCAGGGCATACTGGATAAAATATTGCAGGAAGAAGGCTGCATGGCGTATAAATACGCAATGAGCGCAACGGATGAGGATGAGCTGATATTGATAGAGCGCTGGGCAAGCGAAGCATTGCAGCAGGCGCACCTTGCGCGGGAGCATATGCAGCAGCTTAAAAGCATAAAAGAGCGCTATGTTATATCCACAACGGTGGATAAACTAAAACAGTATTAAAAAAGCCCCGGAAAGGGGCGGCGCCGGTACGCTGAATCACAGCGTGCCGGTCTTTTTTACTTTATGGTAATTGAGCACAAGGCAAATGAGGAACGGTATGCTTGCATAGCCGAAAACAGGATAAATTATGCCTATAAGATTGCCGAAACCAAGCAGACTGAGCGCGAAGGACACAAGCAGCAGCGCGGTAGTGAAAAGCTTTCCGTGTTTGTTTATGCCGGCAAAATGCAGCTCGGTTTGGCTGACAACGGCGCATATGGACGAAAGGCACGCACCGAACATGCCAAAGCCCATCAATAAACTGTATGCCACGCTGAGCGTGGGGTGAAGTCCGCTTGCAAGGGCGGACATAGGCAGCTCGTTTTGCCCGGAGGAGGGGAGAACAGAAATTGCGGCTATCATGCTCCATGCAAGTACTATAAGAAGCACGCTGCCCATGCTAAGGCCGCGGCGGACGGTTTTTTTGCCATCCATAAGCTTTGCCGTGGGCACAAGTATGGATATTGTCCCGAAAAGATTATATGCCGCATAGGTAACGAAGCCTATTATCCAGTTCGGCATCAATGCGGATACGCTGCCGTTTGCGGGCGCAAAGCTGAAGCCGTTTTTTATAAGCACCCATGCGGCAAGCAGCACGGCCATTACCGTGGTAACGGGAACAAGCAGCGAAAACACAGCAACCAACCCCTGCATGCCGAGCAGGGCCACCGCTGCGACTATAACCGTGAAAAAAAGCCCGCCCAACCATGCGGGTATGGGCAAAAGCTGATGGATAAGCGTAGATGCGCCGGCTATCATGATTATGCATACGCCGAACAGCAGCAGGTTTTGCATGGCGCTTACGGCGGCGCGCAGCTTCGGATGATCGCCACATGTCATAAGGCGGCCCATGTCCTCCTGACCGGTCAATTGTATAAGCCTCAGGTTAGCATAGTTTACATAGAAAAACAGCGCAGCCGTGCCTATGAAGCCAATAAGCCCGACGGGGCCGAAGCAGGCGAAAAACTGCCAAAGCTCCTGACCGGATACGAAACCGGCGCCAAGAAATATGCCGGTGTAAGACATTGCCAACTGCGTGGTACTAAGCTTTTTCATAGGATACGCTCCCTGTAACGCTGCATATGTGCGGCATGCCGCCAACGCGGTATTATATCAGCGTTGCGCCGCGCAGGCAAGAACTTTCATGTTTTTACGATATATGATATAATAACCTCAGCTTTTTGTGAATACGGAGGGAATAGGATTGGGCGTTGTTGTTATAGGCGCAATATTCGTTGATATAAAGGGCTATCCTTCGGAGGTGTATATTCCCGGCGGCAGGAACGCGGGCAGGGTGGAGCAGGTGCATGGCGGCGTGAGCCGAAATATAGCAGAGGATATTGCAAACGTTGAACTGAGACCGACGTTTATAAGCCTTGTGGACGACACGGGCGTTGGCGCGGACGTTATAAAAAAGCTGAATGCGCACAAGGTGAACACGGATTACATACGCGTTACGCCGGACGGAATGGGCACATGGCTGGCAGTTTTCGGCAACAACGGCGACGTGGTGGCGGCAATATCAAAACGGCCCGATCTGCACCCGATATACGACATATTGGCGCAGCATGGCGATGAAATATTTGAAAAGGCGGACAGTATAGCAATAGAAATAGATATAGATAAGGATATCGTTAAGCTGGTTTTCGCCCTGGCGGAAAAGCATAATAAGCCCGTTTACGCCGTTGTGTCCAATATGCGCATAGCGTTTGAACGGCGCGACTTTTTGCGCTCCACGCAGTGCTTCGTATGCAATCAGCAGGAGGCGGGCATTCTTTTCAGCGACGATTACGATGATAAGACACCGGCCGAGATGGCGGATATACTATCCCGCCGCATAAAGGCGGCGCAGATACCGCGCATGGTGGTAACGATGGGCGAGCAGGGCGCTGTATACGCCACGATGGATGGCGAAAGCGGCGTTTGCCCGGCGAAGCATGTTGACGTTAAGGATACTACCGGCGCGGGGGACGCGTTCTTCTCCGGCACGGTAATAGGGCTTACATACGGGAAGAACATAGCGGAAGCCTGCGAAATAGGCACGCGCCTTGCAGCGAGCGTTATTTGCACATCCGAAAACGTGTGCCCGAGATTTTTGCCGGAGGAGTTTGGGCTGGACGTAAATATAAGCGATTGAGCAAAATTATTTTTGAACAATCTGTATGATATGGCAAATACGGCATTGACAGGAAGCGAGCTTTCTGATAAAATGCATAAATGTCGGCAGAGAGCGGAAAGCCGTTTCCGGCGACGCCGATACGAAACAGCGCCTAAGGGGTGCGTGAGCGCCTGTAGCTCAGCTGGATAGAGCAACGGCCTTCTAAGCCGTAGGTCCAGGGTTCGAATCCCTGCGGGCGCGCCAAGTATATGGTGGGTATAGTTCAGTTGGTTAGAATGCCAGATTGTGGCTCTGGAGGTCGTGGGTTCGAGTCCCACTACCCACCCCATTTACTTCCCCAAGGCGTTTTTTGCGCAGGATTGGGGTGTCGCCAAGCGGCTAAGGCCCCGGATTTTGATTCCGGTATACGCAGGTTCGAATCCTGCCACCCCAGCCAAGTATGACCCGTTAGCTCAGTCGGTAGAGCACTTGACTTTTAATCAAGGTGTCCGGAGTTCGAATCTCCGACGGGTCACCATTTTTGCATTTGCGGCGCAAATTGCGGGCGTGGCGGAATTGGCAGACGCGCTGGATTTAGGTTCCAGTGCCGCACAGGCGTATGAGTTCAAATCTCTTCGCCCGCACCAAAAACAGAATATCATGCGGGTATAGTGTAATGGTAACACATTAGCCTTCCAAGCTGAGATAGAGGGTTCGAGTCCCTTTACCCGCTCCAGAAAAAGCAGTCCTTTGGACTGCTTTTTCAGTGAAATAAATCCTTGCGGATTTGTGAAATATGCTGAAGCATGTGAAATATGGCTTCGCCATGTGAAATGCGCTGCGGCGCGTGGGGATTTATTTCATTTCACTTGATGGGAAACATCAAATTTCACAATGCACGGTAGGGCATTATTTCACATTCGAAGAATATTTCACTTTTAATATGCTGTTCATTATGTTATAAAGTATATAGGAGAAAGGGGTATTTTATGGCAGCTTTAAAACTTAGAATACGCTCTACTGACTTTGCGGTCAGGATTATAAAACTGTGTGAGAGCATAAAAGGGCATTATTCTCTTGTAAACCAAATGGAGAGAGCCGCGACAAGTATTGGAGCGAACATAAGAGAGGCAAACTACGCCCATGGCAAAGCGGATTTTATAGCGAAACTGCAAATAGCGTTAAAAGAATGTTATGAAACAGAGTATTGGCTTGAGCTTTTTGTAAAAGCTGATATTATTGGCCGCGAAGAGGCAACTGACATATATAATGATTGCGGCTCGATTCGCCGAATGCTTATAGCATCTATAAATACAGCTAAAGAAAATAACTAACGGATATTATAAGCATAACGCGCTGGCATATGAGGGCGTAAATGAAGAAACCGCGCGCTGGCTTATCGAATACGGAATATAGAAAGGAGCGCACAATGCAGCACATTGACGAAGAAATGATGAATACTCAGCTGAGGGAGCTGAAGCCGTTTATAAATGAAGAAGGACAGCTTACGAGCTATCCGGCAAAATATAAGAAAAAGCTTATGGCGCTGTGGTATCTGGCGGATAAGATAGATATGGACCGCCAATACAGCGAGCCGGAGATAAATTCGCTTATAAACTCGCTGCACACGTTTGGCGATCAGGCTACGCTCAGGCGTGAGCTTATAAACAAGCGTCTGCTTTTCCGCAGCACGGATTGCAGCCGATACTGGGCGGAGGAAAACGACGATACTTTCGAAGCTTTTATGCAGCGGTTTATATAAAGTATGAAGAGCATTGATAAATACAGGGGATGCCTTATAGGCGGCGCGGCAGGCGATGCGCTGGGGTACGCAGTTGAATTCCTTTCCGAAGGAATGATATTCAGCCGCTACGGCGAAAGCGGCATTACGGAATATGAGCTTACGAATGGCGTTGCACAGATATCGGACGATACGCAGATGAGCCTATTTACGGCGAACGGGCTGCTGTATGCGGCGGCGCATGCAATGACGGAAAACTTTGAGGGCTGCATTGAACTGTGTTATAAGGATTGGCTCAAAACGCAGAGGGAAAGCTTTCCTGTGGATGTAGAAAAATGCTGTTCGTGGCTTATGAACGAGCAGCGGCTTTTCAGCCGCCGTGCGCCGGGGGTAACGTGCATGTCCGCGCTTTCGGCGAAAAAATGCGGCACCATGGCGGAACCGATAAATGACAGCAAGGGCTGCGGCGGCGTGATGCGCGTGGCGCCGATAGGGCTTTATTTTGAAGAGGGCAGCATGCCTTCGGACGATATAGACCGCATTGGCGCGGAAGCTGCCGCGCTGACGCACGGGCATGAGCTGGGCTATATTCCGGCTGCGGCGCTGGTGCATGTTATAAGTCTTGCCGCGCATAACGACGGGATGGCTTTGCTTGACGCCGTGCTCGATATGCGGAAGACCGTAAGCAGGCAGTTTGCGAATGCGGAGCATATAGGAGAGTTGCTGGAACTGATAGACAGGGCCATCGAGTTGTCACAGGCGGATGTGGATGACATTGAGGCAATACATGCCTTGGGCGAAGGCTGGGTAGGTGATGAGGCGCTTGCCATTGCACTTTACTGCGCGCTGAAGCATTCGCACAATTTTGACCGGGCAATAATTGCCGCCGTAAATCACAAAGGCGACAGCGACTCTACCGGAGCGATCACGGGGAACATACTGGGCGCGTATCTCGGCCTTGGCAAAATACCGCAAAAATATACGGATAAGCTTGAACTGAAGGATGTTATATTTGAAATAGCGGACGATTTATATAACGATTGCCGCGATGATACATGGAATAACAAATATATAGCCCATTCTTACCAGAAAAATTGACCGAGTGCCCCGCCGATGAGCGGGGCAAAAATTATTTCAAAAACTTCTTTACTTTATCGCGCTGATGTGTTACTATACAGAAGCGCCAAAAAGGCGCCTGAAACAGTATTACATTTTTGTGGAGGATAAACAACATGACTACCATTAAAAGAACGCTTTGCGCCGTGCTTGCGGCGGCGATGCTCGTGCTGCTTTTCGGCTGCGCGAATGATGCATCCGTGCCAGTGCCAACTGCCGGCGCCGATGCCGCGGCACCAGCGGAGACGGCGAATACCGAAGCTGATTTTACGCTGAAGCTTGGCTTTGACGCGGAGTTCCCGCCTTACGGCTATCTTGATGAAAACGGCGAATATGCCGGCTTTGATATAGACATGGCCAAGGAGCTTTGTTCGCGGCTCGGATGGGGATTGCAGCTTATTCCCATAAACTGGGATTCGAAGGATTTTGAACTTGAAAGCGGCGCGATAGACTGCATATGGAACGGCTTCACCATGAACGGGCGCGAGGAGCTTTATACATGGTCCGATGCGTATATGGATAATTCGCAGGTATTTATTGTGAAGAGCGACAGCGGCATAACCGATAAGGCGGGCCTTGCGGGCAAAACCGTTGCTGTGCAAAAGGAAAGCAGCGCGCTGAAGGCGCTTGAGGGCGAAGAAAACGCAGAACTGCTTGCATCGTTTAAGCAGCTTGTGCAGCTTCAGGATTACAACACGGCATTTATGGAGCTGGAAAGCGGCGCGGCGGACGCGATAGCAATGGACATAGGCGTTGCAAAATACCAGATTCAGGGCAAGGAAAGCGAGTATACCATACTTGACGAAGCCATACAGTCCGAACAGTACGCGATAGGTTTCTATCTTGGCAATACCGAACTGAGGGACAAGGTCCAAGCCGAGCTTGATAAGATGGCGGCGGACGGCACGTTTGCCAAAATAAGCGAAAACTGGTTCGGCTACGACGTTTGCATACTGGGCGAATGAGTATACAGGATATGATAGCCCAACTTGGGCAAGGGATGCTGACAAGCGTGCTTATATACGCGCTTACGCTTATTGGGGCGGTGCCGCTCGCGCTGCCCCTTGCGCTTGCCCGCGGGGGAAGGAGCAAGATAGCGCGCCTGCTAACGGGCGCGTATATATCGTTTATGCGCGGCACGCCGCTTATGCTGCAGCTTATTGCGGTGTATTTCGGGCCGTGGTACCTTTTCAGGATAAGGATAAGCGACGGATACAGATTCTATGCCGTTATAATAGCGTTTGTGCTGAACTATGCCGCGTATTTTGCGGAGATATACCGCGCGGGCATAGCCGCCGTACCTAAGGGACAGCGCGAAGCCGCAGCCGTGCTGGGATATACCAATGCGCAGGCGTTTTTCCGCATAGTGCTGCCGCAGGTGATAAAGCATATACTTCCGCCTATGGCAAACGAGTTTATAACGCTTATAAAGGATACTTCGCTGGCGTTTGCTATAGGCGTGATGGAAATGTTCACCCTTGCCAAGCAAATATCCAGCGCGCAGCGCAGCATGGCGCCGCTGATAGCCGCGGCGGTGTTCTACTATGTGTTTAACGCGATAGTGGCGTTTATTATGGGGCGGGCCGAAAAGCGGCTGGATTATTACAGGTGATGCAATGGGAATATTAAACATAGAAAACGTTAGCAAAAGCTTCGACAGCCGCAGGGTGCTCGATTCGGTGTCATTAAGCCTTGAACGGGGAGAAACGCTTGCGCTTATAGGCCCATCGGGAGAGGGCAAATCCACGCTGCTGCGCATTTGTGCGCTGCTTGAGCGCGCGGACAGCGGCGCGGTGGAATACGATGGGCTGTATGCCTGCAAGGCTGGGCGCTATGCGGGTAAGGCGGAACTGGCGGCGTGCAGGGCACGACTTGGTATGGTGTTCCAAAGCTTTGAACTGTTTCCGCACAGGAGCGTTATTCAAAACATATGCGATGCGCCTGTGGTTGTGCAGCACAGGAACGCTAACGAGGTGCGGCAGGAGGGCAGCGCATTGCTTGCGCGCGTCGGCCTTGCGGGAAGGGAGGACGCCATGCCGTATCAGCTAAGCGGCGGCGAAAAGCAGCGCGTATGCATAGCAAGGGCGCTGTGCATGCATCCGGAAATACTGCTTTTTGATGAGCCTACAAGCGCGCTCGATCCGCAAAGCACGCTGGACATGCTGAACATAATACGCTCGCTTAAAAGCGACGGCATAAGCATGATGATTGTTACTCACGAGATGGCCTTTGCCAAAAGCGCGGCGGACAGAATAGCGTTCCTATACGGCGGCAGGATAGCGGAAATAGGCACGGGCGAATATATGTTTGGCAAAAGCACATCAAAAGAGCTTGAAAAATTCTTGACGGGCGGCAAGGCATGATATAATATGGATGTATGATATTCTGTTGCCGGAGGGGCCGAAGATGTACGAAAGCAAGATTAAGAGCGAGGCGATGGATAAGCTGTTCGCGGCGGTGGCGCGGCTTGAAAACGAAGAAGAATGCTATCGCTTCTTTGAAGATCTTTGCACTATAAACGAGCTGCAGGCCATGGCGCAGCGCTACGAGGTGGCGCGAATGCTCAAAAAGGGTGATACATATATTGCCGTTGCCGAAAAAACCGGCGCATCCAGCGCGACCATATCGCGCGTGAACCGCTGTCTGCTGTATGGCGCTAATGGATATAACATAGCTATTGAACGCGAAAACGCCGAAGAATAAGCTTTTTTTGAAACACTATGAGAGGGCATTGATACCTCTCTTTTTTATGCACAAAATTAGGAATAACTAACATATAAACATATGTTTATATTTTTGCTTTTGGCTATTGACAATGGATTATAATAGTATTATCATATAAACATACTTTTATATGATACCTTTCGAGTGGGATATAAAAGACGAAAGGAGAACGCGATGGACAGCGAAACAAAAAGCCTTGTTTGTACCACGGAACATGTTGACCCGGTACATGAAGCAAAAATACTCAGCATGATACCCGATGAGGATACGGCGCTTGACGCATCGGAATTGTTTACCCAGCTTTCAAGCTCCACAAGGATAAGGCTGCTGTGCATATTGGCCATTGAGGAAATGTGCGTATGCGAATTGGCGGATATGCTTAAAATGAGCCAGCCCTCCATTTCACATCACCTTAGATTGCTCAGGCAGAGCGGGGTTGTGAAATACAAAAAGAGCGGCAAGCGCGTTATCTATTACATAACTGATACTCAGGCGGGAACATTGGCCCGCTCAATAGTAAAGGATTTAATGAAGGAGGAAGGAAAGGATGAGTAAGGACGTAAAGCACGAACACGAGCATGAACATGAACACGGCTGCTGCTGCGGCCATGGCCACGAACATGAACATGAACACGAGTATGAGCATAACTGCTGCTGCGGTCACGACCATGAACATGAGCACGAGCATCACCACAACCATGAGCATCATCATCACGATTGCTGCCATGATCATAGCTGTGGCTGCGGTTGCGGCTGCGGGCACGACCATGCGCACAGCACGGACGATATAAAGAAGGACATAATATTTATTGTTATAAGCGCCGTGCTTACGCTTGTGGGCGTATTGTTCTTAGAAGGAATAGCAAAGACGATAGTGCTGCTGGCGGCATATTTGATAGTTGGCGGGGAAATACTTTGGAATGCGCTCAAGGGACTGCTTCGCGGCAACATAGTTGATGAAAACGTGCTTATGAGCGTTGCCACTATTGGCGCAATAGCGCTTGGCGATTACGGCGAAGGCGTAATGGTAATGCTGCTTTACAGGATAGGCGAGCTGCTGCAGGGCATAGCCGTGGGCCGTTCACAGAGTTCCATCAAAGAAGTGCTTGACCTTAGGCCCGATACCGTAAGGCTTGAAGAAAACGGGGAGTTCGTTGTTAAGCATGCGGAGGAAGCCAAGGCAGGCGACAGATATGAAATCCTGCCCGGCGACAGGATACCGCTTGACGGCACCGTTGTTGAGGGCGAAAGCTTCGTTGACCTTTCCGCAATAACCGGCGAATCCGTTCCCGTACACGTTGCGGCGGGCGATGAGCTTGTTTCCGGCGGCATAAACAAGTCCGGCCGCATAGTTGCTGTTGCGGTGCGCGAAGCCGGCGAATCCACCGCCAGCAGGATAATACGCGCCGTTGAGGAAGCGGCGGAGTCCAAGCCCCGCATGGAAAACTTCATAACCCGCTTTGCCCGCATATACACCCCCGCGGTAATGGTGCTTACGCTGCTTGTGGCTGTGATACCCCCGCTTATGGGCCTTGGCGAATGGAAGGAATGGATACACCGCGGTCTGCTTCTGTTGGTTATCTCATGCCCCTGCGCGCTGGTGCTCAGCGTTCCGCTCACGTTCTTTGCGGGCCTTGCAAGGCAATCTTCAAACGGCGTTATGCTCAAGGCTGCCAACGTTATGGAAATGCTGTGCGGAGTGAAGGCCGTTGCCCTTGACAAGACCGGCACGATCACACGCGGCAACTTCGTTGTAACCAAGGCGGACTGCGAGGACGGCTTTGAAGAGGGCGAGCTTATCGAGCTTGCCGCTGCGCTTGAGGCGAAGAGCACGCACCCCATAGCCCACGCGATAGTTTCCGCGGCGAACGGCGCATATGCTGCCGACAGCATGGAGGAGGTTGCAGGCTGCGGCGTAAAGGGCAGCGTGAACGGCAAAACCGTGCTTGCGGGCAACAGCAAGCATATGAAGAAGGAGAACATAAGCTATCGTGAGCATGCCGAGCGCGGCACCACCGTATATGTTGCGGTGGACGGCAAATACGCCGGCTGCATAGTGATAGACGATACCATAAAGCCGCAGAGCAAGGAAGCGGTTGCCATGATGAAGAAGCATGGACTGGACGTTGAACTGCTCACAGGCGACAATCAGGCGAGTGCCGCTGCTGTGGCAAAGGAAGTTGGCATAGAAAACGTGCATGCTTCGCTCATGCCGGGCGATAAGCTGGATACCCTTAAAAAAATACGCGCGGAGCATGGCCCCGTTGCCTTCGTGGGGGACGGTATAAACGATTCTGTGGTGCTTTCGGGTGCTGACGTGGGCTGTGCAATGGGCGCCGGTGGCACCGATGCAGCGGTTGAAGCGGCGGACATGGTCATAATGGGCGATGAGCTTACCGCCCTGCCCAAGGCCATAGACGTATCAAAGCACACAATGCTTATTGCAAAGGAAAATGTTGTGTTTGCGCTTGCAATAAAGCTTATAGTGATGATACTTGGCATAACCGGTCATGCGGAGATGTGGATGGCGGTATTTGCGGACGTTGGCGCGGCGCTGATATGCGTGCTCAATGCGGTAAGGCTGCTGCCTGCTAAGAAGGCCGCAAAATAATCACAGGAGCAAAAAAGCCAAAACTGTGATAGAATAAAACAGAATAATGATTTAAACGGAGGTACCGCGCAAATGGAAACGGCTTATGATATGCTTGCTTCGCTGGCGCGGTATCTTTTTGTGCTGATAATGCTGTTCATAATAGCGGCGTCCGCTGTGCTGAGCGCAAGGGAAGGGCGAATGATGCGCCGCGCAAAGCGCATTGCACGCACAAACATACGCTGCATAAAGATAATTGAGCCCAATGAAATGATGGGCAGACGGTTTTATATAAACGGCGAATGTACGATAGGCAGCGGCGATAACGACGATATTGTTATAGGCTCCTGCGGCCTTTCCCGCGCGCATGCAAGGCTGTTTGACCACAAGGGAACGGTGTGCATAAGCGTGAAGCGCAAAAGATTCTTTTCGATAAACGAAACGCAGCAGCATAGCCGCACGGTTGAACTTGAACCCGGCGACAGGGTGCGCATAATGGACGCGGAGTTCGTGTGCATAGGCGCGGGCGGCGAGGAGAACGGCAATGCTCAAATTTAGGCGTGTCGGCGCGGCAAAGGTGCTGCTGGCCGTGCTTATATTCGTTATGGCGGCATTTATATTGCTATCCTTCTCAAAAGAGAAGTTTGATGCGCGCGCGCTTTTGTTCATGGCGCTTACGATGCTGCTGATAATGGTTCAGCACATGCTGCTGTGCTTCATTTTGCCAAATGGGGACAGATTGACGGGCGTGCTCGTGGGCTTCCTTATGGGCATAGGCCTTGTTATGCAATATAGGCTTAATGCGGATACGGCGCTCAGGCAGCTTATATTCTCCTGCTTTGGGCTTGCGGCAATGGTTATCATGCTTATGCTTATGAAAAAGCCGATAGTGCTGATGTATCTTAGAATACCGGCGGCAATAATAAGCCTTGGTATACTTGGCGCGCTTATGTTCGTGGGTAAGGAATCGGGCGGCGCGGTGAACTGGATAAGCATTGGCGGGATACTGTTCCAGCCTTCGGAATTTGTTAAGATAGCAATGATAATAGTGCTCGCGGGGGCGATGAGCGAGCGGACAAGCTTGCGGGAGCTGATAGTGCCAACGCTGTTTGCCGTGGCCTTATGCGCGCTGCTTGTGCTTCAGCGGGACCTTGGCGCGGCCATGCTTATGGCAATGGTATATATGCTCATGTTTTATGCCGCCACGTGTAAGCTCGGCACAACGCTGCTTGGCGCGGCTGCGTGCGGAGTCGGCGCGGTTGCAAGCTATTATTTATTTGACCATGTTAAGCGGCGCGTTGCCGTTTGGCGCGATCCTTGGGCAACGTATTCAACAAGCGGCTATCAAATCGCGCAGGGGCTTATGGCAATAGCATCCGGCGGGCTGCTCGGAATGGGGCTGGGGCTTGGGTCGCCAAAGCTTATACCGGCGTACAGGACGGACTATATATTTGCCGTGATATGCGAAGAATTCGGCATTGTTTTCGGCATTGGAATAATTGCTATATATCTTATAATAGTGATACGCGGCTGCATGGCTGCGCTAAGCGTTAAAAACAGGTTCGTCGGCCTTTGCGCGTTCGGTGCAAGCGCACTGATAGCCGTGCAGGCATTTATAATAATAGGCGGGGTGATAAAGCTAATCCCGCTTACGGGCATAACAATGCCGTTTGTAAGCTACGGCGGAAGCTCGCTTATAGCGTTCATGATGCTCCACGGAATAATACAGGCCGCGTCGGACATGGGCGCGGGCGAGCTTGAACGCGCGCTTGAGGCGGACGAGGATGAAGAAGAAAGCGGGGAGGACGACACATGACGCGGAATAAAAACGGCGGCATAAAGGCTATGCTTGCGGTATTCATAGCAATGTTCGTGCTGCTTGCGGGATATCTTGTATATATTATTGATGTTTACGGGGCGTATTGGTTCGCAAGCCCGTATAATACCCGCGTTACCAAGCAAAAGAACGCCGTTATAGCCGGCAGCATAAGCGACAGACGCGGCGTAACGCTTGCCGAAAGCGACCCTGACGGTGCGCGGCATTACAGCACGAATGACGAAATAAGGCTTTCCTGTGCCCATGCCGTTGGGGACAGCAGCAATCAAACACTCGGCGCGCAGGCGCTGCTTTCAAAATATTTGCTTGGGTTTGAGCAGAAAACCGGGGACAGGCTGAGCTATCTGTTTTCCGATGAAAAACGGCATGGCGATAACGTAAGCCTTACCATAGACGCGCAGCTTAACCGCTATGCATACGGCTTGCTTGAATCCCATGCGGGCGCGGTGATTGTTATGAATTACAAAACCGGAGAAGTGCTGTGCATGACCGGCGCTCCCGCGTTTGACCCTGAAAAGATGGAAGCGTATCTTTCCGGCGATGAACCGCTTGAAGACGGGGCGATGGTCAACCGCGCCACAATGGGACGCTATACGCCGGGGTCAACGTTTAAGCTTATAACGGCGGTGGCGGCGCTGAGATATTTGCCGGATGCCGAAAACCGCGTATTCGTGTGTGACGGACCGCTTGCCTTTGACGCGGCAGACGGAAAGCAGGTAAGCTTGGCGGAAGCGGTGGACTCGGACGGCAATGTTAAGGAAGGTTATGCGCTGCTGAAGGACTTTGAGGACGAGGTGCATGGCGAAATAACGCTGAGCGAAGCAATGAAGCATTCCTGTAACCATACGTTTGCGTGCATAGCGCTGGAGATTGGGGCGGACAGGCTGACGAAAACGGCCGAATCGCTCGGCATCGGCGGGGAATACGCATTCAGCGAGCTTGTGGCATACTGCGGCAGCATGGAAAAGCCTACTACGGATTTTGAACTTGCGTGGAGCGGCGTTGGTCAGCATAAGGACATAATTACGCCCATACAGCTATGTATGCTTACCGCGGGAATAGCCAACGGCGGCGTGGCAATGGAGCCGAAAATATGCCTGAGCGTGAGCGATAAAGCGGGTAATATACAAAAAAGGCTGACGAGCGAAGAATATAAGGAGCTGTTCCGCGGCAACGAGGCGGAGTTTCTGGCGGAAGCCATGCGCGGCGTTGTTACAGGCGGCACGGGCAAAAACGCCGCAGTAGACGGGCTGAGCGTATGCGGAAAGACCGGCACGGCGGAGGTTTCGTCCTCCGGCAAATTTAAGCCGCATGCGTGGTTCACGGGCTTTGTTGCGGATGCGGCGCATCCATATGCCATAACGGTGATAATAGAAAACGGCGGCGGGGGAGGGAAAATAGCCGCTCCCATGGCCGCCACCGTGCTTGAAAAAATGATGGAGCTCGGCTACTGAGCCGAACCCTTCGCGTAATACGCAAGCAGCAGATCTACCATCATGCCGTAGCTTTTTACGCCGTTTTCCTGCTTGTTGAACTTCAAATAATTATCGTTCATGTTATCTACGGCTTCCTCTATGGGGCCTTCGAAGCTGTCCCAATAGGCGTTGTAATCCCTAAGGTCGCGCAGCATGCCTTCGCTGTAATATTCGCTTACAAGCCGGCGGTAAAGCTCCGCATCGCTTGCGTAAAGCTGATTTGCGCAGTTTATAAGCGCAAGCATTGTGCCGGAATAGCGCACGGATGCATCAAGCGAATAGGTGCAGGCAAGATAGCTTACGAAATTTGCCTCATCCTCCCGCGCCACGCCAAGATAATGCGCCGTTTCATGCGCGGCGGAGGATGCTATAAGCAGCGCCGGCTGGTTGATGTTAACGTTCGCTTCGGCAAAATACGGTATGTATATTCCCGCTATGCCGCCGTAGGACATGGCGACGGACGCTTTAACTCCCTTTGCGGGGTATACCGTGCCGGAAAAAATCGAATAGTCCGCGCCGAGCAGCCTATATGCCGCGGGTATTTTGCTGAATTCGGCCGTGCTGTCCTTTTCAAGCGCGAATACGCCGTTTTCATCCTCCTTAAGGCCGCTCCTCAGCGCATTTGTGGAAGCTGCAAGCCGCTTGCACAGCGCGTCAAGCTCCTCCACGGGCCGTTGTTCAAGCGAAAGATCCATGCGCTTATAAAGCGAAGGCCGCATATAGTTAAAGCCCCAGTCAATATAGAACAGCGCAAACATGAAGGACGCGAATACGCATACGCCCATAATGAAGCTCATCAGCTGCGCAAAGCGAAGTCTGCCGGAAAAAAGCTTGACTATGAACACGATAACGAGCACTATCGCCGCCACTATAAGCCCAAGCACCACGCATTCGGATACTGATACGCCCCGCGCAAGCGAGGTTATATACCCAAGCGCGCGGCTGATGTAAGGATACAGCGGGGCGCTGTATACGTTCTCCGTAGTGTCCGGATATTTTGCGGCAAGTATGCCTATGCCGTAGAAGGCCGGAATAAGCAGCAGCCACGGCAGCTTTTTGAAAAACGGTTTCCATTCGCCCGCGTAGGGGCTTTTTCTCTTAGCTTTATCCATACGGATATTATACCACGCATCAATGCCGCGTAAATGTTAAATTTTGCTGTTATTTTGGCCTATAAAGCTCAATAAGCCTCTGCATATCGGCTTCCTTGGGGGATTCGATCATGGTGGTTACGTTGACTCCGGTTTCGCCTTCGGGGAAAAGATAAAGCGTGGGGCCTAACCTAAGCGTATTGTCATATACCGCGGCATGAAGCAGCGCATACGGCAAATAACCCTCCGCATATGCAAAAAGGCTTGCTTCGCCCCATGCGCAGCCTATTGCATCGGCAAAAAGCTTATTGGGCAGCAGCGGAATATCATTCAAATATGCAAAGCCGAGCGAATCAGTATAGGCAGATGCTTTGCATTCCGCGACCACGACATACGCGCCCGCTATAGGCTCCATTGTATATGCGTTCACGGTCTGCACGCGCAGACTGCCGCGCCGTATGCCGTTGGCTGCTGACAGCGCCGCTATAAGCAGCGCTATTGATGCAATAATTATAATTAAAATGCGTTTATCCTTCATGGCATAAAATATGATGAGCATGGGGCAGAATATGTGTTATAATTAACCAACCATTAGAAAGATGAGGAGGACCAGGCATGGAAGCATATAAGGACAAAGCATGGCAGCGCAGCATGAAGCTGCGGCTGGACATAAACTGCATGATGGCCGATTTTGTTGGCGAACATGGCTTGAGCATGGCGGATATAGAAAAAAACAGCGCACAGTACATAAAGGCGGCGGAGAGCATGGCCGCAAAGCGCGCGAACATGAAATGGCGCGAACTGCCGCATAACCAGGCGGAAGTGGTGGCGCGCATAAAGACGGTCGCCGAAAGGGTGCGGAACGAATACGAAGCGTTCGTTGTGCTGGGCATAGGCGGCAGCGCGCTTGGCCCCATAGCCGTGCAGCAGGCGTTGAGTCATATGCGCTACAATGAGCTGAGCCGTGAACGCCGCGGCGGGCCAAGGCTTTACGTTGAGGATAATGTTGACCCGGAGCGCATGGCATCGCTTCTGGATGTTATAGACGTAGAAAAGACTATGTTCAACGTTGTAACAAAATCCGGCGGAACGAGCGAAACCATGTCCCAGCTTCTTTATATCACGCGGATATTAAAGGATAAGCTTGGCGATAAGTGGAGCGAGCATGTTATTGCAACAACGGATGAAGTAAAGGGCAACTTAATAAAGATAGCCAAGGCGGACGGACTGGAAACATTCTATGTGCCGGACGGCGTGGGCGGAAGATTTTCGGAGCTTTGCCCCGTGGGCCTTATTGCGGCGGCAGTATGCGGAATAGATATAGAAGAACTGCTTGCCGGTGCGGCGTATATGGATGAACTTTGCTCGGAACCCGATTATCGCAGTAACATGGCTTACATGGCAGCCATATGCGAAACGGAAGCGATGAAAAAGGGCTGCAACATAAGCGTTATGATGCCATATGCCGATTCGCTAAAGTACATTGCCGATTGGTATGCGCAGCTTTGGGCGGAAAGCCTTGGTAAGCGCACGGATAACGGCGGCAGCGTTGTGCACACCGGTCAAACGCCCGTAAAGGCGCTTGGCGTTACGGATCAGCATTCGCAGGTGCAGCTTTATACCGAAGGCCCGTTCGATAAGGTGATAACGTTTATAGGCGTGGATAAGTACAGGAGTGAAGTGACAATACCGCATAGCTTTGACGATATTGCGGACGTTGCGTTCCTGAGCGGACACAGCTTCAATGAACTTATAAAGAGCGAGCAGATGGCCACGGAGTACGCTGTTACCCGCTCGGGGCACATGAATAAAACGATAACTCTGCCTGTGGTAAATCCGTTTACGATAGGCGAACTGCTGTATTTCTTCGAGATTCAGACAGCTTATGCGGGTGAACTGCTGAACATAAACGCATTCGATCAACCGGGCGTTGAGGAGGGCAAGAACGCCACTTATGCCCTGCTCGGCAAGCATGGTTACGACGAAAAACGCCGCGAATTGGACAGCGCAAAGCCAAAAAAGGCAGAATATATATTCTGATAGACAGTACATGAATATGTGGCCGCTTTGTAAAATGAGCTAATAAGGCTTAACAAAGCGGCCTTTTTAGTGTAAAATCAAAGCTATACCCCAACCCGAACGGGAGGAGAGATAAGCTATGGTAAAAAGAGGCATTGCGCTGCTTAGTGCGCTGATAATGCTTTGCGTGTGCGGCTGCACGGGCGGGCAGGCCGATGATACGGCAATAAATACAACCGAAACGGACGCGCCGGAACAAACCGGCCAGGCAGCTGAAAATGAAACGGACTGGCAGAACACAGCGGAAACATTCCCGATACTTGGGCTGATAATAGACGACGACGGCAGCGACAGCGCGCGGCTTACAATGTATGGCTTCCTGCGCACGGCGGAAACGCTTTGCTATGCGTCCAAGGTATTCCGCGCAAAGGCCGGGGATGAAGCTGCTGCGGCGGTGGACGAGGCAAAGGCCGAAGGTATTACGGCTCTTATGATATTCAATCCTGATTCTAAGAACGATGTCACGGTAGAAAAGGCGGTCTCGCTGGGAATGGACGTTGTTGCGCCGTACTATGAATGCAAAGTTGCTGGCATAAAGTCTAATGTAGTTGTGGATGCAGAGGAGTATTATGACGAACTTGCGCGCGGCCTTGCAGGCAGAATGGAGGAGCGCAGCCTTAAATCCGGCCGAATATTGGTATACGGAAGGGATACGGAGAAAGCCTACGAAGCATTTTGCGCATCGATGAAGCAGAATTATCCGCAGTTTATAGTGTGCCAATTTGTGCGTACAGCCGCGGATGAGGAGGGCGCGATAGACGAGCTGGCCGATTTTATATTGAATAACCGTGATATAAAGGGCGTTTACGCCGTGGATGAGGATGCGGCGCCCATAGCCGTTAAGGCAAGGAGCCGCGCGCAGAAACGGTTCAAAAGCGAAGGCGCGCCAAGCCCCACCCCTACGCCGGAAACAACCGCAGGCGCTTCGGCTCAGCCTGAATACACGCCGAACCCCGCGCTGCTTACGCAGATAATGATAACCGTGTTCGGTACGGGGCTAAGCGGGGAAAATTATAAGCTTTTTAACGATAACGACATATATGCCCTGTGCATAGAGCCTTATTACGAGGCGGCGGCGCAGGGAACGATGACGCTGGACAGAATAGTAAGGGGCGAAAGCATAGCAAGCGTTGCGCGGGTGAACAGGCCCATAGTGCATAGCGACACGGCGGATAAATACACCGCAATTTACGAAAGCATGCTTGCTGCATTCGCTGCCGGAACGGACGGAAATGTTTGATCTTAAACTGCTGAAAAGAATAGATTGGTTTACGATACTGCTGGTCGTGGGGCTTGTTACCTTCGGCCTTATAAGCATTGCCAGCATTATGGCTTCGCCCTTCAGCGGGGAGGAAAGCTCCATAGGCGACTATACGGCAAAGCTGAACATGGTGTATGTTAACAAGCAGGCGGTAAACTTCATGGTGGGCGCCGCTGCGTTTCTGATAATAATAGTATTTGACTATCAGCAGGTGTTCAAGCCCCTTATTAAGTTTGCGTACATAGGCATAGTGGGTTTGTTGGTGCTGCTTATAGTTATGGATAAAACGCAGCGCGGCATAACGGGCTGGTTCGTGTTTGAAGCGATAGACCGCGCGATACAGCCGGGCGAGCTGTGCAAAATATGCGTAATAATCGCGCTGTCCAAAATAGTGAGCGAGGATATGGATAAGCACGACGGCAAGCTGAAAACGTTCAAGTCAATATTCTATGCCGCCGCCGTATGCATCGGGCCTACAGCGCTAATAATGGTACAGCCGGACTTTGGCACGGCGTTCGTGCTGCTTTGTATAATGGTAATGATATTCTTTATTGCCAAGATATCGTGGGGCTATATTGCCGCGGCTGCGGTAGCGGTTGCGGCGGGGCTGCCGCTTGCGTATTTCTTTGTATTTAATGATGACCAGAAGGGCCGCATAAATGCGTTCCTGAATCCGGAATTGGATGTTCAGGGCAGCGGCTATAACGTTATGCAGTCCAAAATAGCCATAGGCTCTGGCCAATTATACGGCAAGGGCTATTTTTCGTCCGGAACGCTTGCACAGCTAAGATTCGTGCCGGAAAGGCATACGGACTTCGTTTTTGCAGGCATTGTGGAAGGCGTGGGCTTCGTTGGCGGAGTGCTGCTGATAGTTGCATTCTTCCTGCTGATATTCCGCTGGATATGGATAGCGATGCACGCGAAGGACTATTTCGGCATGTGCCTTGTGGCGGGCTGCGCGGGCATGCTGCTGGCGCATGTGTTTGAAAACATAGGCATGACGATAGGCCTTATGCCGGTCACGGGCATACCGCTGCCGTTTATAAGCTACGGCGGGTCCAATCTGCTTACGAACATGATAGCCGTTGGCATAGTTGAAAACGTGTGGATGCGGCGGCCGGAGAAAAAGTAGGCCACGGGACAAAAACAGAAGAATTTACATGCACCCCTTGCGCATATATATCTTTCGCGGGGGTGTTTTATTATGGCTGTAATAATCGAAAAAGCGGAAACGGGAGCATTTGTAACAAACAGTTCCGGAATGGGCAAGCGGAACTTTGCGCCGCGGCAAAGGCGTGCTCCGCGGCACGGCGGGCGCAAGCCGTATGCGATGAGCATGATGGTCAAAATAGCGCTGTGTGCGTTGTCATGCGCAGCGGCACTGCTGTTCAGGCTGCATGGTCAGAACGATGCGCCTATGCAGCAGGCCATGGCGGAGACGAGCGAAACGCAGAGCGAGGATAAGCTGGACGAAATGCTGGGCAGGCTTAAATTCGTTGAGTTGCCGGGCATACTGGAGGTGTTCGCGCAGCAGGAGCTTATGGCGCTGCCGGCGTCCGGCAGCGTGACCATAGGCGCTGATGACGGCGAAGCGCTCTGCATAGCAGTGAGCGGGGATCAATATGTGTATGCGCGGCTTGAAGGCACGGTGAAGGAGACCGGCGCGAGCGAGAACATGGGACGATATGTGTGCATAACGGACGGCAAAACGGAAATATGCTGCTATGGGCTTGAAAGTGTGAGCGTTGAAGAAGGCCAGCCTATTGGCGCGCAGGACAGCATAGGCAGCGCGAAGGATGGGGATAAGCTGACGATAGAAACCAGACGCAACGGCCGCCCGGTGGACGCAGCAGAGTATTTCAGGATGGATACGCAGGCGTGAAGATAAGGCTTTTTACGCTGGGGCGGGCAGATATAAGCATAAGCATAGGCGCGCTTATGGTGGTCATTGCGGCGGTGCTTATGGGCAGGGCGGATGATTTGGCGCTGAGCATGGCGGCACTGAGCCTGCACGAAGGCGCGCATACGCTGGCGGCGATGGCTGCCGGCAAGCGCGTGGGCGAAATCGAGCTTACCTCGGTGGGGCTTTGCGCAACGATAGCGGGCAAGCGCCCAAACGTATTCGATGAATTGTTCATTGCGTCAGCGGGGCCGCTTTTCAGCCTGTTCAGCGGGCTTGGGTGCTATTGCGTGAATAAAAGCGGACTTATAGCGGCGGACATAGTGGAACAATTTGCGTATATAAATATTGCAATAGCTGCCGTAAACATAATCCCCGCCGTGCCGCTTGACGGCGGAAGAATGCTTGAATGCGTGCTTAGGCATAAGCTTTGCGGCAAAAGCATAAGGCTCATATGTATGCTTACGGGTATAATCTGCGGCGCAGCGGTGGCGGCCGCGGGAATTTATGCCGCGGTATATGCTTCAGCTCCGCCAACGGGAGCGGTGTTCGGCCTGTTCATGGCCGTATCCGCAGTGCGGCACAGCCGGGAGCAGGATGTTTATCCTGCCCGCAGGCTGGCCGGTTCGCGCGAAAGAATAAGCGCGGGCCTCGGCACGGGTATAGCTGGCGTGGCAATGGACCAAAACGTACCGGCAAAACAGGCGCTGAGGTGCGCACGGGGAAGCGGACTGACCGTGTATGCCGTGCTTGACAGCAGAATGCGCACGATAGGTTACGTTAATGAAGCGGAGATATACGAAGTCATGGCGCGCAAGGGCGCGCAGATAACGCTGGGCCAGGCAATTATATATAAATAATACGCCTTACAACGATTGACCGCGGCGCATATAGATGATAAACTTAATAAGTTTGATAAGGCTATATCGGCTATATGCCTACGGAGGATAAGCTTGGATAAGGTTAAGGTAAGTGATAAGCTGCTGCTGAGCGTTGAAAAGCCGGCCCGGTACACCGGCGGAGAGCTGAACAGCATAGTGAAGGAGACGGCGCGGCTGAGATTTGCGCTGTGCTTCCCTGATGTTTACGAAATAGGCATGAGCCATCTCGGCTCGCGCATATTGTATGAAGTTATAAATTCACGCGAGGAATACGCCTGCGAAAGGTGCTTTGCTCCTTGGCCGGATATGGAAAAGGCCATGAGGGAAAACAACGTGCCCATGTTCACGCTCGAAACCCGCACGCCGCTTGCGGAATGCGACATTGTGGGCTTTTCGCTGTTGTATGAAATGTGCTATACAAACATTCTCACTATGCTTGACCTTGCTCATATACATAAGCGCTCGGCTGACAGGGGCGAGAATGAGCCGATAATAGTTGCCGGCGGCGGCTGTGCCTGCAATCCCGAACCAATTGCGGACTTTATGGATGCAATAATGATAGGCGACGGGGAAGACATGATAATGGAAGTGTGCGATGCCGTGCTCGCGGCCAAGGAGGCAGGACTGAGCAGGCGGGACACGCTAAAAAAGCTTGCCGCAATACGTGGCATATATGTTCCGGCGTTTTATGAAGAAAAGCGCGGCGACAACGGCGAGTACATGGGCGTGGATAAAACTGAACCTTCCGCGCCTGACAAGGTAGAGCGCCGTATACTGATGGACCTTGACAGGGCGCAGTACATAAAAAAGCCCATCGTGCCGTATATCCCCATTGTTCACGACCGCATAGCGCTTGAGCTGTTCCGCGGCTGCACCAAGGGCTGCCGCTTCTGCCAGGCGGGCTTTATATATCGCCCGATAAGGGAAAGAAAAATGGAGACCGTGCTCAAAGCGGCGGACGAGCTGATAGGCTGCACGGGATATGACGAAGTATCGCTGTTTTCGCTCAGCTCCGGCGATTATTCGCATATACATGAGCTTGTGCCGCAGATAATAGACCGCTTCAGCAGCGAGCATGTGTCTGTTTCGCTGCCGTCGCTAAGGATAGACAGCTTCCTTAAAGAGGATCTTGAGCGCATGCAGTCAGTAAGAAAAGCGGGGCTTACGTTTGCGCCGGAAGCCGGAACACAGCGGCTGAGGGATGCCATAAACAAGGGCGTCAGCGAGGACGATCTGCTGCGCGCGGTTGGCGACGCTTTCTCCTCCGGCTGGAACGGCGTTAAGCTTTATTTTATGATAGGCCTGCCTACAGAAACGGAGGAGGACATATTGGGCATAGCGGAACTGGCGCGCAAGGTATCTGCGCTGTTCTATTCAATGCCGAAGGAAAAGCGCGGCAAGGGACTTAGGCTGAGCGTGAGCGCGTCAAGCTTTGTGCCAAAGCCCTTCACACCATTCCAATGGGAACCGCAGGACAGGAAAGAGACGCTGATAGAAAAGCAAAAGCTGCTTAAAAGCGCGCTAAAGGGCATAAGGGGAGTTGAGTTTTCCTATCATGAGCCTGACATAAGCGTGCTGGAAGCCGTGTTTGCCCGCGGGGACAGGAAGCTTGCAGACGTGCTGGAGCGCGCATGGGAGCTCGGTGCGAGGTTTGATTCATGGGACGAGCATTTTAAGCTTGACGCATGGAACGCCGCGTTTGAGCAGACAGGCGTTGATCCGGACGCATATGCGCACAGGCGGCGCGAAAAGGACGAGGCGCTGCCGTGGGATCACATAGATTCGGTTGTGACGAAGGAATACCTTGTGCGCGAAAGCGAACGGGCATACCGCGCGGAGGTAACTAAGGATTGCAGGCTTGGCTGCAACGGCTGTTTTGGAGAAAAGTATGCGACTTATTGCAAGGTTAACTAAACTGGAACCGGTGCGCTTTGTTTCGCATTTGGACATATTGCGCCTGCTTCAGCGCGCGTTCAGGAGGGCCGGAGTGCCGCTCAGCTATTCGCAGGGCTTTAACCCGCATCCGCTGCTTTCCTTCGCAACGGCGCTTTCCACGGGCTATACAAGCGGCGCAGAATGGATAGACGTAAAGCTTGACAAGGATATGGACACCGATGATTTCCTCTCAAGCGTAAACGCCGCGCTGCCGGTAGGCTTTGGATTTAAGGAAGCATATGCCGTGGAGGACAGGCTGCCTTCGCTTACTGCGCTGCTTGAAAGCGCAACTTACCGCGTGACATTCAGCGCGGATACAAATGCGGATGAACTGAAAAAGGACATAGCCGCGCTCTTATCCGGCGAAATAATTGTTGAAAAGCGCACAAAGGGCGGGCTGAAAAACGTAGATATTCGCCCGCAGGTAATTGAAGCCGATGTGGCAGAGGAAGCGGGCCATGCCGTGCTTACGGTAAAAGGCGTGCTTAATACATCCGGCAGTCTGAACATAGAGCTTTTGATGGGGGCGCTTGCAAGGCAAAGCGGAAAGAACTATGATTACAGCGTGCATAGGGTGAACGTTGAATTTATAGGAGGGAGGAGCACGCCCGTTTAATAGGCAACGCGAAATGAGCGAATCAGGACTTGAAAAAGAGATAATTGTTGACATCAACCCGTATCAGACCAGAGTGGTGCTGCTGGAGCAGGGCACGCCGAGCGAAATATATATAGAACGCCGCGGGCGCGAAAGGCTGGTAGGAAACATATATAAAGGCAGGGTGCAGAACGTTTTGCCCGGAATGCAGGCGGCGTTTGTGGACATTGGCCTTGAAAAAAACGCATACCTTTTTGCGGGCGATATACAGCACGATAAGCAGGACTTTATATTCGACGGCAAGGAAACGCAAACCGTAAATACCGTGCCCAACATAAAGGACATAGTGAAGGTTGGGCAAGAGATAATGGTGCAGGTGGTTAAGGAACCCATAGGCACCAAAGGCGCGCGAGTTACCACGAACATAACCCTGCCGGGACGCACGCTTGTGCTTATGCCGTCGGTGGACTATATAGGCGTATCAAAGCGCATAGAAAGCGAGGCTGAGCGCACGCGGCTGAGGGACGCGGCGCAGTCCGCCGCAAAGGATTTCAACATTGGCGCAATAGTAAGAACCGCGGCGGAGGGCAAGAGCGAAGAGGAGTTCCATGCGGACTTTGCCTTCCTTACCCGTCTGTGGGGCAGGATACAGCAAAAGAGCGAGCTTGTGAGCGCGCCGCGCCTGCTGCACGCGGAGGAGCCGCTGGTGTTCAGAACCATACGCGATCTTTTTACGCCGGACATAAAGCGCCTTGCCATAAACGATAGGGAATTCTATGAGCGCGTACTGCTGATAGCCAACATAATTTCGCCTTCACTCAAAAACCGGGTGCAGCTATATGAGGACATTCCGGACCTTTTTGACCAGCTTGGCCTTGAAGCGGAGATAGACCGCGCGCTTGCGCACAAGGTTTGGATGAAGAACGGAGGCTATATTATAATAGATCAGACCGAGGCGCTGACCACGATAGACGTAAACACCGGCAAATACGTAGGCAGCACGGATAATTTGCAGGAGACCATAACCGAGACCAACTGCGAAGCGGCGCGGGAGATAGCGCGGCAGCTCAGGCTTAGGGACATAAGCGGCATAATTGTTGTGGACTTCATAGACATGGACGAAATTGCGGACAAGGAGCGCGTGCTTTCAACGCTGCGCGAGGAAATGGCTAAGGACCGCACAAAGTCACATGTGCTTGGCATAACGCAGCTTGGACTTGTTGAAATGACGCGCAAAAAGACGCGCCAGTGCATATCCCATACGCTGCAAAGTTCGTGCCCGTATTGCGGCGGCACTGGCAAGGTGCTGAGCGTTGAAACCGTTGTGCTCAAGGTTAGGAAGCAGCTTATGCGGCTGATGGCCAAAAACGAGGCGAAAAACTTCCTCATACGCGTGAACGAGGCTGTGGCGGCATCCATAGCGGAAAATTCGGACCCGCATTCGGGCATACTCCCAGTACCAAAGGGCGGCGCTGTATACGTTGAGGCGGCGGATATACACATAGAAAAATACGAAGTATCACCCCTTACGGAAACGCAGGCGGAGGAGCATTATCGCCGCGGCGCGGTGCGATACGGCGAATAATAAAAAATTGCGGCTGAATTTTACCAAAAGGTAGTGACAGCGGGCAAATTATATGCTATAATTCCTAATTGTCGGCGTAATGCCGCAAGCCAATGTAGCTCAGTTGGCAGAGCAGCGCACTCGTAATGCGCAGGTCAAGAGTTCGAATCTCTTCATTGGCTCCATTCGGGGCGTAGCGCAGCTTGGTAGCGCGTTTGGTTCGGGACCAAAAGGTCGGGTGTTCAAATCACCTCGCCCCGACCAATGATCCACCGTAATTCTGATTGAATTGCGGTGGAATTTTTTCAATATAAACAATTGAAATTTCATATAGGATTGTGATGTTATGAGCGAAGTGCAATTTCATATTCATCGGAGAGCCGCGTTTGCAGGAGCGCTTTTACCGTGCCGAATATATATCAACGGTCAATACATTGGGACAATACATAATGGAAAGTCACTGCGTATAAATGTTCACAAAGCAGATACTTATTACATTGAGGATGATATTCTGTTTTCGGGAAACGCTGTGATCTATGATAATGGATCATCTGAATATAAAGTTGTGATAAAGCGAACCGGAGGGTGGCGCACTGAATCATATAATGAGTTTTACATCGACAAAGGTGATGCATTGGAGCAATTGCCATATTTCCGCTGGGAAAAGCTATTAGAAATGCGGCCATCGATGTCTCAGAGCGAAAGAACGCTTGCTCTCTGTTTAAATTTTTGGATGTTTGTTACGGACGATTTACAAGAACTCTTTGCTTCGGAGCATCTTTTTGAAATCATAGCTGCACTGCAAAAAATCGGCGCGCATGAATATCATAATTTGATTCTTGGAATTATGAACAATGATTTGTGCGATGTCCGGCTTCCGCTGAACGATGACCAAATAGAGCAAATGCAGCCTGAAATTGAGGATATAAATCGGGCATTTTGGAGTAATAAGAGCGCAAAAGCTGAGTTTCATGAGGCAATTACGAGTTTTTTGATAGCAATGTCGAAGGATTCTAACCTTATTTTTTGAGGTTCAGTTAAAGTTAGAGGTATTTGCTGCGTTTTTAGCTAGGTATATATTACGCATGATGAAATAGCGCTGTAAAAACAGGCGGAGTGATTCCGCCTGTTTTGCGTTTATAAGCTTTTGCAGTACCATGCCGGCACCGGATCGCTCATACCTTTATACCAGTTGAACACATCGTTGGCCTGATTTCGCATGGTTGCTATTTCTTTTTCGCCGAACGGCACGGCCCACGGCAGGGAAGATAGAGTGTTGCTGCTTATGTAAAGCGCAAGCAGCTGCCAGAAGCCCATGGGAACGGCGCCGTCAAAATATCCGTCCACCATGCCGGAAGCGAACACGGGCGCCTTCTGTGCGCACCAAACTATGCGGTTGAACTCCTCCCATGGGTCGCCGAAGTCACAGCGGTTGAAATCGATTATGTATAGCTTGCCGTCGCGGCCTATCATCATGTTGCCTATATGGTAATCGCCGTGCTGAAAAGTTTGCGGCCTGCCCGCAAGCAAGCTGCGGTTATTGTTTATGTAGTCTATAAACGCCTCCGCCTGTCCGTTTTCGTATTTAATTGGGCAGGCTTCATATAAGGCTGTTTTCCTGGCTATCTTGCGGTTGAATCGGGCTTCCCAATCCTCCAGGGTTTCGGGTGCAGGGATGGAGTGAATTTTGCGGAGAAAACGTCCGGCGTCCATACCGTATGCGTATTGCTTTGCGGCGGGGCAATTTGGCATTATGGTTTCCGCATCTTCGCCGTCTATCCATGTTTGTATTGAATATACGCCTTTGTCGCATGTGCCGAATTCTAGCGGGTCGCACATGGGCACGCCAAGCTCAGCCACGCGGTGCATAAGCTTATATTCCTTCATTTTTTCATCATATTTTTCAATTGGCGTTACACGCAGCAGAAATCTGTTGCCTTGCTCATCGGTTAGGCAATACTTTTTATCGCCCGACCATCCCTTCAGCACCGGCTCTTTTGAAACAAACTTTTTCAGCATTTGACCACCCACCTTCCTATGACTGTTCTATTATAGTCGTAAAGCAGGCATAACACAAACACAGTTTCCATTTAATTCACAATGGCGGGTGGGACTTTATCATCATTGGTGATATAAACTATTGCCCGTATTGCCGCGACAAGTGGCAGGAAGGGATAATTATTTATGCAGCAGAATAAAGCATTTCTCGGGACGGAGCCTGTCGGCAAGCTGCTTTTGAAGCTGGCTGTGCCTACGGTAGCGGCGCAGTTTGTGAACATGCTCTATAACATTGTAGATAGGATCTACATCGGACATATGGGTGCTGACGGCAGCCTCGCGCTCACGGGCGTGGGCGTATGCATGCCGATAATTCTTATAATATCCGCGTTTGCGGCGTTTGTAAGCTCCGGCGGCGCGCCGCGCGCATCAATAGCGATGGGCGCGGGCGATAACGAATCCGCGGAAAAGATACTTGGCGGCTGCTTTACGCTGCAGCTTTGCATATCGGTGGCGCTTACGGCTGTGCTGCTGATTTGGAACCGCGATTTGCTGCTGGCCTTCGGCGCAAGCGAAAACACGATAGACTACGCCGTGGATTACATGAACATATATGCTATAGGCACAATATTCGTGCAGCTGACGCTTGGCATGAACGCCTTCATAACGGCGCAGGGCTTTGCGAAAACAGGCATGTACACTGTGCTCATAGGCGCGGTTGCAAATATCGTGCTCGATCCGCTGTTCATATTCGTGTTCGATATGGGCGTTTCCGGCGCCGCGCTTGCAACCATAATATCGCAGGGCATATCCTGCATATGGGTGCTGCATTTTCTTATGAAAGGGAACAGCATACTTAAACTCAGGCGCGAAAGGATGAGGATAGACTTCAAGCTTATCCTTCCGTGCATAGCGCTGGGCCTTGCGGCGTTTGTTATGCAGTCAAGCGAAAGTATAATATCCGTGTGCTTTAATTCTTCCCTTCTAAAATACGGCGGGGATATTGCCGTTGGCGCAATGACGATACTTTCAAGCGTTATGCAGTTCGCCATGATGCCGCTTTCTGGCATATCTCAGGGCGCGCAGCCAATACTCAGCTATAATTTCGGCGCAAAAAACGCATCCCGCGTTAAGGAAACGTTCAAGCTGCTGCTGAAGGTCTGCCTTTGCTATTCTGTTTTGCTCTGGGGCATAATAATGCTGTTCCCGGGAGCGTTCGCCAGTCTTTTCACCACCAGCGCGGAGCTTATAACTTTCACCGAGGGCGCGCTTAGGATATACTGCGCGGTGCTGTTCCTATTCGGCGTGCAGATAGCATGCCAGATGACGTTTGTATCCATAGGCAACGCCAAGTGCTCAATAATTGTTGCAGTGCTTAGAAAATTTATTCTGCTGATACCGCTTATATACATTATGCCCGCGATACTTGCCGATAAAACAATGGCTGTATATATGGCTGAGCCTGTGGCGGACTTTATCGCCGTTTCGTGCACGGCAATATTGTTTACAATAGAGTTTAGAAAGGCAATGGCGCGGCTTGAAGGCGGCAAAAACTAAGAAATATAAAAAACAGGGCGGGGCAAAGGCTCCGTCCTGTTTATGCTATGGACTTATGTTGTTTCCTTGCGTTCAAGCGCGGCCTTCACAAAGCCGAAGAACAGAGGATGCGCCCTATTCGGGCGGGACTTGAACTCCGGATGATACTGCACGCCTATGTGGAACGGCCTGTCGGTAAGCTCAACCGTTTCAACCAGCCTTCCGTCAGGAGAAAGGCCGGATAGCGTAAGTCCTGCTGCGGTGAGGGCATCGCGGTAATCATTATTGAATTCGTAGCGGTGGCGGTGGCGCTCGAATATGGTAGCCTTGCCGTAGCAGCGTTCCATGGCCGTGCCGCTCTTTATCATGCATGGGTATGCGCCCAGCCTAAGCGTGCCGCCCTTGTCTATGCTGTCGCTCTGCCCGGGCATGAAGTCTATGACCTTGTGCTTGCAAAGTTCGTTAAATTCGCCGGAGTCTGCGTCCGCAATGCCCGCAACGTTGCGCGCGTATTCAATAACGGCTATCTGCATTCCAAGGCATATGCCGAAATACGGTATGCGGTTTTCGCGGGCAAATTTGGCGGCAAGTATCATGCCGTCTATCCCGCGCGAACCGAAGCCGCCCGGCACTATTATGCCGTCCATGTTGCCAAGCACGGCGGCTATGTTTTCTTCGTTAAGGGTTTCTGAATCTATCCAGTGTATCATAACTTCCGAATTAAGCGCATAGCCTGCGTGGCGCAGCGCCTCCGCAACGGAAAGATAAGCATCGTGCAGCTGAACATATTTGCCGACCAACGCAATGTCCGTATTCTTCTGCCGCGCGTGTATGCGGTTTACCATTTCGCTCCATTCGTCAAGCTCTGCCGTAGGAGCGTCTATGCCCAGTTCGCGGCACACAACGGAGGAGAAGTTCGATTTTTCAAGCATCAGCGGCGCTTCGTAAAGGCAGGGCAGCGTGATGTTTTCTATTACGCAGTCCGGCTTAACGTTGCAGAAAAGGGATATTTTTTTGAATATGGAATCTTCAAGCGGTTCGTCGCAGCGCAGCACTATTATATTTGGGTTTATGCCCATGCCCTGCAATTCTTTTACAGAGTGCTGAGTGGGCTTTGACTTGTGTTCATCGCTGCCGCGGAGGAAGGGAACGAGCGTAACATGGATAAAAAGGCTGTTTTCGCGCCCGACTTCAAGGGATATCTGCCTTACGGCCTCGATAAAGGGCTGGGACTCGATATCGCCTATGGTGCCGCCTATTTCGGTTATTACCACGTCCGCATCCGTTTCCTTAGCCACGCGGTAAACAAAGTCCTTTATTTCGTTTGTGATATGGGGGATTACCTGTACGGTGGAGCCAAGATATTCGCCGCGCCTTTCCTTATTCAGCACGTTCCAGTATACTTTGCCCGTGGTAAGGTTTGAGTAGCGGTTCAGGTTTTCATCTATAAAGCGTTCATAATGGCCAAGGTCAAGGTCTGTTTCGGCGCCGTCCTCTGTTACGTATACTTCGCCGTGCTGATACGGGCTCATGGTGCCGGGGTCAACGTTTATATACGGGTCCAGCTTTTGCGCGGCTACCTTAAGCCCACGGGTCTTGAGCAATCTGCCCAGGCTGGCCGCCGTTATGCCCTTGCCCAGGCCCGATACAACGCCGCCGGTAACAAATATGTACTTGGTCATATGTTCTTCCTCCGTACAAAATAATAATGGATTATATTATAAAGCCGCGGCTTTTGTCAAATGCTAAGCTGTGTGAATTTTGCCTGATATCGGGCAAAAATCGTGCACATAACCGCGCGTTATATCGGCGTGAACATAAATTATAAAAAGCCCCTCCGCTTGGGAGGGGCAAAGGGCGGATTCGTCAGTTATCAGCGCCTGTGTCTATCTCATATTCTATGCTTACCTGCGCCTCCACCGTAAGCTCGCCGGGGCTTATGCTCACGTCCGCATTCGCATCCTCGGCGGCGGATGCGGTGCGCATATCATATGCAGCATTCGGCGTGTAGCTTGAGCTCTGCTCGTTCACGGCGGAAGGTATTGGCTTCAGAGTCACGCCGAGCGCTTCCGCAATGGCCTGAGCCTTGCCCTTTGCATCGTCTATGGCGGCCTTGAGCGCCTGCTGATACGCGGCGGAGCTATCGGACACCGTGAGCGTAAGCCCGTATGTACCCGTTGCGCCTGCGGCTATTGCGTCGCTCAATACCTTGCCCACGGCATCAATGTCGCGTATTGTGACCTTTATTGAAGTCACCATGTCGTACCCTACCACGACCGCAGGGGTTTTCTTGTAATTATATCTTTCGTTCAGGCTCACGTTATCCGTGGCAATGTCTGCATCCTTAACTCCGGCGGCTTTAACGGCGGCCGTGACCGCATTTATAGCTGCGGAGTTTTCCTGCTGCGCGGCGGCAGGCTTTTCATTATATGTGCGTACCTGTATGCTCACGGTGGCAATATCCGGAACAAGCTTAATCTCGCCCGATCCGCTCACGTTTATCACGTTTGGCTCCTCCTTGCTCTCCTGCTGTATGGTTACCTCGGGGCTTATCACCTGCGGCGTGGTGCCGGTGGGGTTCTGTACAACGGTTTTGCATCCCGTGAACATTACTGCCGCCATGCTTATGCACAGCACCAATGCTAAGGCTTTTTTCTTCATGGCTTACTTTCCTCCTTGACTTCGGCTTTCTTTTTGCTGCGCTTCTTTGTCGCCGCGCGCACTATTATTACTATTATCACAACCACTATTGCCGCAATAACTATAACCGGCAGGCTGGATACAAACCACACGAAGAAGTTTACGAAGAATACACCAACGCCGTTTAGGGTATCGGTAAAGCCTTCGCTTATCCTGTCCGCGGTGGTCTTGGTGGCGGCGGGGCCTGTGATTGCGTTGCGTTCGTTAATATAAAGGGAAACGGTGGTGTAATCTATCAGCGCGTCGTAACGCTTCAGCGTGCCGGTAAGGGATTCTATTTCAAGCATTACCTGGCTTATCCTGTCCTCGAGCGCTATAACGTCTGCCAGATTGTCCGTTTCCACCATTATTGCGCGCAGCCGCTCAAGCTGCTCCTGCAATACGGCAAGGCGGGTATCGGTATCGTAATATTCATCGGTAATGTCGTCCGTATAGTCGCGCACATAGTTTATCTGCCCAAGCGTCTCCACGCCGCTTACGAACTCGCCCGCCTTTTCTGCGGGGATGCGGATGGTCAGCTCAATGTTGCGGCCCGCGTCGCCGTAAGCTTCGGGCTTGGAGCCGTAAAGATTGGAACTGAGTACATATCCGCCAAGCTCGCTCACCTTGGCTTTGATATAGTCCATGTTTTCATCGAACTTATCGGTATTAAGGCTTATGTCATAGTTGCGGATTATTTTGCGGCCGGCATATATATCGCCAGCGGTTACGGAGGTAGCTTCACCCGCTGCGTAATCAAAGCCCATATCATTGCTGGTAACGGGTGAGGTCGCCGCGGGCATAGGCGCGTATTCCTCCATAGGTGCGTATTGAGAGGATGAGTTGTACACCGTATCCCGTGCGGCGGATGTGGAAGCGCCGCTGCACCCTGCAAAGCATATGGCAAGCATTATTGCCGCCGCGAAAATGGCAAGCAGCTTTTTATATTGTTTCATTGTGATTCCTCCTTGTTGCATTCCTTTGCCAATATAACGCGGGAACGTGGCTAAAGGTTCCAATTATATGCATATTGTATTATATAAGCGGTAATTGGGCAAGAGCAAGGCGCATATACAAAATATATGGGGGTGATGTGCGTGGCGAACATCAGCTTTTGCGAACTGAGGCGCAAGGAAGTGATAAATTTAAGGGACGGGGCAAGGCTTGGCGCGGTGTGTGATTTGGAAGTTGACCTATGCTCAGGCACCGTATGCTCAATAGTTGTGCCGGGGCCGCCGAAGATGTGGGGCCTGCTGAAAAGCGACGAGGAACTGGTTATCCCCTTCTGCAAAATAAACAAGATAGGGGATGACGTTATATTGGTTGATATAATGCTGTAATTGCTTTATTTTTTGCGCTGTGCTGTGGTATAATGGGCAAAAGCACGCGGAGGATACAGCATGAGGTGCAGATATTGCCATGGAACTGAAAGCAAAGTTGTGGATTCGCGCCCTACGGACGACGGGACAAGCATACGCCGCCGCAGGGAATGCATGAGCTGCGGAAGGCGATTCACAACATATGAAAAAATAGAAGAAATACCGATAATGGTCGTGAAAAAAGACGGGCGGCGCGAAACGTTCGACAGCGAAAAAATACTGATGGGCGTGCGTAAGGCCTGCGAAAAGCGGCCGGTGAGCGCGGCGCAGATGGATAAGCTGGTGGAAGAAGTGGTGCGGGAGGTAAACAATACCCTTGAGCAGGAAGTTACCAGCACATATGTTGGCGAGCTTGTTATGCGCGGGCTGAAGGAGCTGGACGAGGTGGCGTATGTCCGCTTTGCTTCGGTATATAGGCAGTTTAAGGATATAAATACGTTTATGGAGGAGCTGAAGCTTCTTCTTAACGACAAATGCGAATGATGGACAGATACGAATACCTTTCGGCATATGCCAAAATGCGGCATGGCTGCATTTACGAAGAAAACAGGGGCATAGGCTTCTTCCGTGCGGAGCAACTTAAAAGAATGGACGGCGTTGAGCACGGCTTTACCGCGCGGCAGGGCGGAGTCAGCCCAAAGCCTTATGATTCGCTGCACCTGAATTTTCAAAAGCCGCACGATTTGGCGCTTGTCAGGGAGAATTTCTCCCGCTTTGCCGATGCGGCCGGCATAGAATATTCAAGCATGGCCATGGTAAGCTATGAACACGGCACGAACGTTATAAAGCTTGATGCTGATGATGCCGGGCGCGGGTTTGATAAAGCCTCGCTTGATAAGTGCGATGGCATTGTTACTGATTCGCCTGCGGTCACGCTTATAACCAATCATGCCGACTGCGGCGCGTTCTTTATATACGATCCCGTGAAGAAGGCTGTGGGCCTTGCGCATTCCGGCTGGAAGGGCACGCTTGGGCGCATCGGTGCAAACGTGGTCAGGCTGATGCAGCGGTGCTATGGCTCGGATCCTAAGGATATGATAGCTTCAACCGGCCCTGCAATATGCAAAAATTGTTACGAGGTGGATGCTCCCCTTGCGGCACGGTTCGATGCCGAATTTGGCGCGGGCGTATGCACAAGCCCCGGACGCGAAGGACACGCATGGCTGGATCTTGAGGCCGCACAGGCCATACAGCTTATTGAAGCGGGGCTGAAATGCGAAAACATAACATTAATGGAAAAATGTACGTTTGAGGACGAAGAACATCTGTTTTCACACCGCAGGGACACCGCGAAGCTTGGCGGAACGGGAGACATGGCGGCGTATATCCGCATTGTATAAATAAAAAAACAGGCTTAAATATTCATCCTTTCGGGTAAGCTAACCCGGAAGGATTTTTACGTTAAAAGGAGCACTACATGGCGCTGAATACAACGGTTTGCCTTGCGGCAATAATAATGAACTTAACATTTTTGACGGAGAACATATGCAGACGGCTCTGCGTGCGCCCGTTTGCGCTGGCGGTGACAGCCTTGGCGGCGCTTGCGCTTGCAAACATCAGCTTCAGGCCGGTTGGCGAGGTATGCTTTGACCTGTCCATACTTGCGCTACCTGCGTTCCTTACGGCATTCAGCCTTGGCGGGGGCTATACCGCGCAGCGCGGGCGTGCTTGCCTTTCGCGCATGGCGGCAATGTCGATGATACCCATGCTCATAAGCGCGGCGATATCGCTTGTGAATTACTTTGCGGATGGGTTCGCCGCGTTTGATTTGAACGAGGGGGCGATAGTGCCGTGGCAGGTGCTGCTGTGCGGAATGGACATGGCGATAGGCGATATATTGCTTGCGAAAAAAGTCGCCGTGTGATAATGCGGCAGGGGCCTTCATATCATGTAGCGATACGGAGGACATGCAGATGTCGAACGCGGAAACTAACGCCCTTGTGGGGCTTAGAAAGCTTCTTCCAAAGGAGCTTTTTTACAATACGGATATGGATATGCTCGGGGCGGAGTGCGAGGAAATACGCATACGCGCTGGGCGGAACGTGCGCTTTGTATTGCGCGGCGGCGAAATTGCGGGCAGCGCCGTGGCAACGCCAAAGCTTTGCCGCGATGTGCTGGAAGGGCTGAGCGAACATTCGGCACCGGCAATAGAAAACGAACTGAAGGAAGGCTTCTTCACGGCGCGCGGGGGGTGCCGCGTGGGCGTGTGCGGCCAAATGTATACCAAAAACGGCCTTTGTGAAAGGCTTTGGCAAATCTCAGGATTCAATATAAGAATAGCGCGGCAGATAAAGGGCTGCGCGGATAAAATAATACGCGAAGTTTATAGCCGCGGAAACGCGGGCGGGTTATTGGTGCTGTCCGTACCCGGCGCGGGCAAAACAACGCTGCTGAGGGATACCGTGCGCCAATTAAGCGACGGCGGGCTAAGCGCGGCAATTGCGGACGAACGCGGGGAAATAGCGGCCTGCTACATGGGCGCGCCTACGCTTGATGTGGGCGAGCGGACGGACGTTATGGATATGTGCCCAAAGGCGGAAGGGATAAGAAAGCTTGTAAGGAGCATGTCCCCGCGGCTTATAGTCACCGATGAAATAGGCACGAAGGAAGAAGCCGATGCGCTGCTGGACGCAAAAAACTGCGGCACAGTGGCCATTGCAAGCGCCCATGCATCATCGGTTGAGGATGCATTGCGCCGCGAACATATACGCGCGTTGATAGAGGGCGGCTGCTTTACACACGCGGCCATAATAACGCGGATGGCGGACGGCGCAAGGGATATTGCGATAGAGAAGCTGACGCTATGAGAACGGGATTGGCTGCGGCTGCGCTGATAATATGCATAAGCATGGGATACATGGCGTGTTCGCGTATGAGGGACAGGGTGGATAAACTGAATGCCCTTTGCGCGGAAATAAGAACACTTGGCGACAGCATGGAGCTTTCGCAATACAGGCTCAGTGAAATGCTTGACAGGTTGGGCGGAGAACTTTGGCGCGAATACACTGCGGCGCTTACGGGGGAACAGCTTGGTGCGGGCGAAGCATGGGCAGCTACGGTACAAAAGGAAGCGGACGGCGGCAGCTTAAGCGGCCTTGATAAGCAGGATATTGCCGCGCTTATAACGCTTGGCGAGGCGTTTTCGTCCATATCGCGCGCAGCGCAGGCGGATCATGCCCGCCTTACGCTAAGGCAGATGGAGGCGCGTGCGGCGGATGCGGAAAAGGCGCTTATGGGCAAGGGTAAGCTGTATTCAACGCTTGGCGTGCTTGCGGGCTTTGCGGCGGCGCTTATGATGATATAAAACGGGGGATGAGGGATATGAGCATAGCGGTTGTATTCAAAATTGCGGGAATAGGCATTCTGGTTGCCATAATATGCCAGCTTTTAAAGCAGACCGGACGGGACGACATGGCGATGCTTGCCGCGCTTTCGGGGCTTGTGCTTACGCTGAGCATGGTAGCGGATCTGATAGGGGATCTGTTTGAAAACGTAAGGCGCATATTTGAATTGTATTGATATAAAACCATGGCGGACGTTATAAAGCTGAGCGTATTTGCCGTGATATGCTGCGCAATAACGCTTACCGTGCGCGCATATAGGCCGGAGCTTGCCCAGCAGGCGGCGGTCGCGGCGGGGGCGATGGTGCTGATATATGCAATGGAAAAGCTTGGCGGCATATTCGGCGAAATAAAAACCATGCTTGAAACTTACGGCGTGCCGAGCGAACTGCTTACGGTGCTTATAAAGCTTACGGGCATAGTTTACCTTGTCCAGTTCGCGGCGGATGCCTGCCGCGACGCTAACGAGACCGCCATTGCGGGGCGGGTGGAACTTGCAGGGAGAATAATGATAGTTTCGCTGTGCATACCGTGTATAAAGCAGGCGATGGACATGATAGCGCGGCTGATGGAGGGGGCGGGATGAACGCGGCGGATATAAGCACGCTGGATATAGGCGCATGGAGCGAACTATGGAACTCACTGAACGGGCAAAGCTTAGGCTTTACGCTAAAGGAGCTTATGGAGCGGTTCATGGGTACGGGCGCAATGGATGCGGAAGGAATATGGCAAAGGCTCATTGCCGCAATAACGGGCGCACTGAAGCAGAATATGCTTTCATATATTGCGATAATTGCCGTTGCGTTCATATGCGCGATAGTTGGCATTATCAGCGCGGAGGACGGCGCAGGCGGGGCGGGAGCGCTCGTATGCGCGGCGATAGGCACTTCTGCCGCGGCGGCAAAGCTGAGCGTGCTTATAGCCTCGGCATATGGGGCGATGGATTCGCTGTGCTCATGCATGGAGCTTATCGCGCCGGTGCTTTCGGCGGCCATTGCCGCATCGGGCGAGGCCGCATCGTCTGCCGCACTCAGCCCGCTTGCCGCATTCCTGTCCGGCACGGTGGCAGGAGTATTCAAAAGCACTGTGCTGCCACTGTGCGCCGGTGCGGGCGTGTGCGCAATGCTGAGCGCGCTTACCGGGGAAGAAAAGCTGTCGAAGCTGTTCAAGCTTATCAAGTCACTTATACGTTGGCTTAGCGGGGCGGTGTTCACGCTGTATTTTGCAACGGTGGGCATATGGGGCATCGGTGCGCGCTCAAGCGACAGCGTTGCCGTTAAAACCGCCAAGTATGCAATAGATAAGGGCGTGCCGATAGTGGGCGGTGCTGTGTCGGGAACGGTGGATACCGTGCTTGAAGGTGCGTCGCTCATCAAAAACTCCGCTGGGCTTGCCGCGCTCGTTACGCTTGCGCTTGTGGTGCTTTCGCCGCTTGCAAGCATGGCCTGCAACGCCGTTTGCGCTCGCGGCACGGCTGCGGTGTGCTCTGCACTTGGCGATGCGCGCATAAGCACGCTTATGGAGCGAGTGGCGGATGCGATAAACGGGCTTTTTGCGTCCGTATTGGCGGTTGCGGCAATGTTTATGGCAACGTGCGCGCTGGCGCTGGGCACGGCCGGGCTATGATGGGACGGTTCATGCTGCAGCTTGCGGCAATAAACCTTGCCATGGGCCTATTCACGGCGCTTATGCCCAAAGGAAACGCCGCGCGCAGCGGCAAACGGGCCGCGGGCATAATTGCGCTTATATATACTTTGCGGGCGCTGTTCAGCCTGATAGGAGGGTATTTGCCATGAAAGGCGCAGATGGGATAAAGAATGCGCTCGGCCGCCTGTGTGCGCGGATGAAGCAGGATAAGCGGCTGGAGATAGCGGTTTACGGCGTGCTTATATTGATAGGCGTGCTGCTGTTTTTGATAAGCCCTAACGATAAGGCGGAAGCCGCCGCGAATACGGGGGCAAAGGCGGCTGCGGAGGAAAGCGGCGTGGCGGAGCTTGAAAAAAGGCTTGAAGGCGTACTCGGCGCCATACGCGGCGCGGGCAAGGTGCGCGTGATGATAACGTATGATACGTCAAGCCGCCTTGTGCCGGCGATGAGCACGGACGTGCAGAGCGGCACTACGGAGAACACGTCAACAGGCGGCCAAAGCGTGAGCGAAACACGCACGGAATCATCCCGCCCGGCGACAATATCCGGGAGCGGCGGTACGGAAACGATAGTACTTACGGAAATAGAGCCAACCGTGCGCGGAGTTATAGTAATAGCCGAAGGTGCGGCGGACGTATCGGTGCGGGTGAAGCTTAGCAATGCTGTGATGACCGTGCTTGGCATAAGTGCGGATCGCATAGAAGTATTTGAAATGAAAAGGGGAGAAGGGGAGCAATGAAAATAATGAAAAAGTATGTTGCAATAGCCGCGGCGGCTATATTGCTTGCGGGCGTGGTGTATTTCAGCTGTTCGCTGAACAAGGGCAAAAAGCCCGTAAACGCGGATGCGGATGCAATGCCGCAGGCAACGGGGGACAGCGTTGCGGCAAACGAAAATTTCTTTGAAGCGTTCAGGGAAGAACGCGAAAGCACAAGATCGCTTGAGATTGAATATCTTGATGAAATAATAGCGGCCAGTGCGAACGATTCCGAGACGCTGAAGGACGCAACGGAGCAAAAGCTGAGGCTTGTTGCCAATATGGAGGCGGAATTCAGCGCAGAAAGCATGATACGCGCAAAGGGCTTCAGTGATGCGGCGGTAACGTTTCATAAGGGGAGCGTTAACGTGGTGATAGCGGCGGAGGAGCTGAGCAGCGAGGAAGTTGCCCAAATTTTGGACATTGTGAAGCGCGAAACAGGCGAAAAGACGGAAAACATCAAAATAATGGCAGGAGGCAATTAAAAGAAAAATATATGTGAACTGCGCCGAAGTTAGGGTATATGATGCTTTTCAGGATCAGAAATATCTGGTATAATATCAGAAAAGTTAAACAAGGAGGGCATATTATGGCAGCAGATAACGAAATTACCCGCGAGCTGAACGAGGTTCAGGGCGGCAGGATAACCTTTGCACCGGATGTGATAGCGACTATAGCCAGCCTTGCCGCGGCCGAGGTCGAAGGCGTAGAAGGTATGGCCGGCGGAGTTGTTGAAGGCATCACCGGAATGCTCAACAACAAAAAGAGCATGACCAAGGGCGTTAAGGTAGAAGTAAATGAAGAACAGGTAACGGTTGAAATAAACGTTATAATCAAATACGGCTACAAGCTGCACGAGGTTTGCGCAAATATCCAAAGCGGCACCAAGAACGCGATAGAGACAATGACCGGCCTTACCGTAAGCGCTGTGAACGTATTCGTATCGTCCATCAGCTTTGAAAAGGCAAAGAAGCAGCCGGCGCAGCCCGCTGCCGAAGCCGAACTGCCCGCAGAGGAATAAGCGAACAAAAGCAAAAGAAAATCTTACGCCGCCGCGTATACGGCGGCGTAAATTAGGAGCGTAAAAATGAGATTCAATATATTCGATAAGTTCCTGCTGGTGCTGCTTCTGCTTTGCGTAATAGCGCTAAGCGCCCTGTGCGTAGCCACGGCTATGGGTTTTGTTACGTTCGATATGATAACGGCCCCCATAGAGGTGATCACCAACGGGCTCATAGGGAACAGGCTCATACTGGGCGGTGGCGGCGTTGTGCTGCTGGCGATAGCGTTCAGGCTGTTTGTAGCAATGGGCAAAAAGCGGGACGCGAAGAACGCGGCTGCGCCCATGCCAACATCCACAATGATAATGAGCGGCGATAACGGCACGGCCTACATGACCATATCAGCAATAGATTCGCTGGTGCAGCGGCATTGCCGCGCCAATGCGAAGGTGAGGGATTGCGAAAGCGTTGTTGTTCCAGCGGGCGAGTCTGCCTCCGGCATAAGCATAAAGCTTAAGCTGAGTGTTGCGCCGGACACGGTGATTCCCGAACTTAGCGCAAACCTCCAGCAAAGCCTTAAAGAATACATAGAAACGCTTTGCGGCGTAAGCGTGAACGCGATAGACATACTTATCGTGCCCACTCAGCCGCCCAAGAGCATATAAGGAGCGCGATATGAACTTCTTTGAATTCTGGAACCAATACAAGTGGCGCATAATAAGCGTGCTTTTCGCGATAGTTTTCGCGGCGTTTTTGTTCACCATAGGCTTTTGGAAAACGCTGCTGCTGTTCGTGCTTGTGGGCATTGCGTTCTTTATAGGTACGCTGCTTGATGAAGGCGGGCGCGCAAGGGTGGGCGAATTTTTTCGTTCCATCTTCAAAAACCGGGAATAACGCGGTATAATTATTCATTAACATATACAAAGGAAGATATTACATGAGCAGAAAAACCGCCCGTGAAGTGGCGATGAAGCTGGCCTTTGCCCGCCTGTTTGGCGGCGAGGATACCTACGAGGCCATTTTGGAAAAGTCCGGCATAGAGGAAAAGCCTACCGAGGACGACATGAACTATTCAGATGAGGTGCTTTGCGGCATAGAAGAACACAGTGCCGAGCTGGACGAAAAAATAGCCGAACTTGCCATAGGCTGGAGCGTTGAGCGTATGCCGAAGGTTGATTTATCCATACTGCGCGTTGCGCTGTACGAAATGATGTATATGGACAAAATACCTTCAAGCGTATCCATAAACGAAGCCGTGGAGCTTGCCAAGCGCTTTGGCGGGGACAGGAGTTCTGCGTACATAAACGGTATGCTGGGCACTTTTGCGCGCCAAATAGACAAGGAATGATAGTTTGAACGCGCAGTATATTGGCATAGATACAAGCTGTTATACAACATCCGCCGCATGCGCGGAAAATGGGAGCATCGTTTCCGACAGAAGGACGATGCTCCGCGTTGCGTCCGGGGAAAGAGGACTCAGGCAGAGCGACGGTGTGTTTCAACATGTCAGGAACCTGGCCGAAATAATGCCAGCGCTTATGGCGGATGCTGAACGAACAAGGATAAAGGCCGTTGCCGTGAGCACGCGCCCGCGGCCGGAGCAGGATTCATACATGCCTGTGTTCCTTGCGGGCAAAACGGCGGCGATAACGCTTGCAAACGCGCTTGATGTAAGGCTTATTGAACTGAGCCATCAGCAGGGGCATGTGCGCGCCGCGCTGTACGGAAATGAACAGCTCATGGGCAGGCGCTTTTTGGGTATGCATATATCCGGCGGCACAACGGAGATATTCACCGTCGGCAGCAATCTTGAAATAGGGCTTATCGGCGGCTGTGCCGATCTTCACGCTGGGCAGCTTGTTGATAGGGTCGGCGTAAGCCTTGGCATGACTTTCCCGAGCGGAAAGCATATGGAGGTTCTTGCTTCAGAAAGGAGCGGAGAGCCTGGCGTGCGGCTGCCCATATGGGTTCGCGGCACGCAATGCTCATTTTCGGGCACCGAAAGCGCGGCGCAAAGATTGATAGAGCAGGGCACTGACGGAGCAGATATAGCCTATGCCGTGTACGATGCCATGGCGCGAACTTTTCACAAGCTGATAGTAAATGCCGCGGACGGAAGCGGGCTTGACTGCGTGCTTATAGCGGGCGGCGTAGCGTCAAGCGGGCTGCTGAGAAAAATGCTGCGCGAAAGAATGGCAAAGCGCGGGCATGTGGACGTGCGCTTCGGCGAAGCGCGGCTTTCAAGCGATAATGCCGTTGGCATAGCATTGATGTGCCAGGATATATGCACGGGGAGGCTTGAAGCATGACGGAAGGATATATCCTCAGCGTAACGCAGCTGAATGAATATGTGAATACGCTGCTCAGAAATGATGTGCTGCTCGGTTCCGTTTCCATACGGGGCGAAATAAGCGGCTTTAAGAAGCATACCTCGGGGCATGTATACTTTTCGCTTAAAGACGAAGGCGCACTTGTGCGCTGCGTAATGTTTCGGCAGAATGCCGTGAATATGCCTGAAGGCATCGGCGACGGCATGCAGGTTGTAATATCCGGCTATGCATCGATATATACGCGGGATGGGCAGTTCCAATTCTATGTTAAATCCATGCGGCGCGAAGGCGAGGGCGAACTTTATCGCCGCTTTCTTATGCTTAAAACCCGCCTTGAAGCGCAGGGCTTGTTCGATGCGGCGCATAAAAAGCCGATACCCAAGCTTCCTAAGTGCATAGGCGTGGTAACGTCCAAAACCGGAGCGGCCTTGCAGGACATAATAAACATAACCCGCAGAAGATTCCCGATGATGAACATTCTTGTTGCGCCGGCGGCGGTGCAGGGAACGGGCGCGGGCAAGGAAATTTCGGACGCGATACGCCTGCTTGATGGCAGCGGCAAAGCGGATGTTATGATAGTAGGCCGCGGCGGCGGGAGCATAGAAGAGCTGTGGGCCTTTAATGAAGAAGTAGTGGCGCGGGCCATATATGCATGCAAAACGCCGGTAGTCAGCGCGGTAGGGCACGAAACGGATTTTACCATTGCGGACTTTGTGGCCGATCTTCGCGCGCCCACTCCGAGCGCGGCTGCGGAACTCTGCGTGCCGGAATATGAAGTGCTCAACGATGAGCTTGAATACGTGAAGGAGCGGATGGATTCGCTCTGCACGGACAGGATAGCGCGTGAGAGAAAGGCGATAGCCGCAATGGAGCAGGGCGCTGCATACGGCATGTGCCATCATAGGATAAGCATGAATATGGCGCGGCTCAGCGCGCTTGAAACCGGCATAGCGGCAAGCGTGCGGCAGGGCATGGGCGAAGCGGAGCGGAAGTTAAGCATAAATGCGGCGCGGCTTGATTCGTTGGCGCCGGCGAGCACGCTTGAGCGCGGCTATGCAATAATCAAAAAAGGAAAGAAATACGCATCCTCAGCCGGCGAATTGGCTGCGGGGGACAATATAGAAATACTGCTCAGCGACGGCACGGCAAGCGCCAAGGTGCTTGCGGGCGGAAAGGACAAAGAATAATGGCAAAGAAAGCCGAAACATACGAAGCTATGGCCGAAAGGCTCCAGAGCATAGCGGATAAGCTGGCGGATGGCAACCTTCCGCTGGAAGAGATGATAAAGCTTTATGAAGAAGGGGCAAAGCTTGCCGCAAAATGCCGCGAAATGCTGGAAGGCTACAAGGCGCGGCTGGACGTGATAGAAAAACAAAACGCGGAGAGCGAAGATGAATGACTTGGGCCGCATAGAAAGAATAGAACGGGCGCTTGAAGCATATATTGCCAACTGTTCCGCGCCGGAAAAGCTGAAGCAGTCCATGGCATACAGCCTGCTTGCGGGTGGCAAAAGGCTAAGGCCGTCGCTTTGCTTACAGGCTGCGGATATGCTCGGCGGCAGCGAGGCGGATGCAATGCCCGTTGCCTGCGCGCTTGAAATGATACATACCTATTCGCTGATACATGACGACCTTCCATGCATGGATAATGATGATATGCGCCGCGGAAGGCCGTCCAACCACATAGTGTTCGGCGAATCTGGAGCGATGCTTGCAGGAGACGGGCTGCTGAGCCTTGCATTCGAAACCATGCTCAATGCCGGCCTTGAAATAGCGCCGCATGCGCCGCGATACTTTGAAGCGTGCGCAGAGGTTGCGCGCGGCGCGGGCGTGAGCGGTATGGTGGCAGGGCAAACGCTTGACCTTGACATGACGGGAAAACCGGGCGACCTTGCCATGCTTGAAGCCATACAGGTGCGAAAGACCGGCGCGCTGATAGAGGCGGCGCTTGCATCGGGGGCGATAATTGCAAACGCCGATGCAGCCGAACTTGCGGCAATAAGGCGATATGCCCAAAGCTTCGGCAGGCTGTTCCAGATAACCGACGATCTGCTCGACGTTACCGGTACGGATGAAGCTATGGGCAAAACGCTCGGCAAGGATGCCAAAGAGGATAAGCTTACGGCCGTAACGCTCCTTGGAATTGACGGAGCTAAGAAATACGCCGTTGATACGGCGGAGGAAGCGCGCCTTGCCATAAGCATGTTTGGCGAGCGGGCGGCCGATTTTAACGCGCTTATCGATTCAACGCTTTGCAGGAAAAAATAGGCCGCGGCACGCGGGGGTTGTTAGTTGCATCATGCTGTGTTAAAATGATATGCTACTAAATTGAAAGGCAGACGGGGAATGGCGAATTACCCCATTATAGATAAAATACATTCGTGCGATGATTACCGCGCATTGTCCACAGAGGAACTGAGGGGGCTGCCTGCGGAAATACGCTCTTTTTTGGTTGAAAAAGTATCGAAAAACGGCGGGCATTTGGCGTCTAACCTTGGCGTGGTGGAGCTGACAATGGCGCTTCACCGCGCGTTCTATGCCCCGGTTGACAGGATAATATTCGATGTTGGGCATCAGGCATATGTGCATAAAATACTTTCCGGCCGCGCAAATCAGTTTGACACATTGCGGGAAAAGGGCGGCATAAGCGGCTTCCCCAAGCGTGCGGAAAGCGTTTGCGACCCGTTTGAAACGGGCCATTCGAGCACGTCCGTATCCGCGGCGATAGGCATACTGCGGGCGGACAAAATACTGGGCAACGACAGGAGCGTTGTTGCCGTCATAGGAGACGGTGCGCTTTCCGGAGGCATGTGCTTTGAGGCGCTGAACGACGCGGGGCAGAGCGGCCTGCCGCTTATTGTTGTTGTAAACGATAATGCAATGTCCATTTCGCGCAACGTTGGCGCGATGAGCAAGCATCTTTATAAAATCCGCTCAAGCGGGTCATATCAGCGGTTCAAAACCAACTTTTCGGACGGGTTGAAGCGCATACCGCTCGTTGGCGAAAAGCTTTTCGGAATACTGCAAGGCATAAAGAACAGAATAAAATATTCGCTTATACCGAACGTTTTGTTTGAGGAGCTGGGCTTTACATATCTTGGCCCGGTGGATGGGCATAACGTCGGCAGCATGACTAACGTGCTTATGCGGGCAAAGGAGCTGAAATGCCCTGTGGTCGTTCATACGCTTACGGTAAAGGGCAAGGGCTATATGTTTGCGGAAAATGACCCGGAGCGTTTCCACGGCATAGGCAGCTTCGATGCGCGCACAGGTAAGGTGAGCAAGCCAACTGCGGGCAGGAGCAACTCCGCCGTTTTTGGCGAAGCAATGTGCGAGCTGGCCGAAAACGATAAACGCATTGCTGCGATAACTGCGGCCATGCCGTCAGGCACGGGGCTTAGCGAATTTGCGCTGCGCTTTCCGGAAAGGTTTTTTGACGTTGGCATTGCTGAAGAACACGCCGTAACCATGGCCGCGGGCATGGCAAGCGCGGGCATGCGGCCCGTTGCTGCGATATATTCAACGTTTTTGCAGCGCGCGTATGACCAGATTATTCATGATGTATGCCTGCAAAACCTGAACGTTTGCTTTGCAATAGACCGCGCGGGCCTTGTGGGCGAGGATGGCGAAACACACCAGGGCATATATGATATCGCTTTTTTGAATAATTTGCACGGTATGCGCATAATGGCGCCGTCTACACAAAAAGAACTTAAGGCCATGTTAAGCCTCGCGCTCACGCTTGACGGGCCGTGTGCAATACGCTATAACCGCGGCTCGCTTCCCGATAAGTCGCTTGATACTCCCATAGAACTGGGAAAATGGGAAGAAGTGAAGCCGATAGGCCGCGTTACGATAATTGCCGAAGGCAGGCTGGTGCAAACTGCGCTTAACGCCGCCCAAGGCACGGACGCCGGCGTTATCAACGTGCGCTTTATAAAGCCAATGGATGAAAAAATGCTTGAAAAGATAGCCGATATTAGCCAAAATGTGATAACCTTGGAGGACGGCATAAAGTACGGCGGCATGGGCAGCGCGATAAAGGAACGCCTTGCGGGCCGCGTAAACGTGAATGTGCTTGGCGTTGGGGAGGAACCCATTATGCATGCAAGTATAGCGGAGCAGGACGAGCAATGCGGAATTTCCGAAAACGCTGTGCGGCAGCTTATAAATAAGCTTTATCAAGGAGAATGCGAATGAAGGGTACACGGGCGGACGTAAGGCTGGTCGAACTGGGCCTGTGCCAAAGCAGGGAAAAAGCGCGCTCGCTTATAATGAGCGGCGCGGTATATATAAACGAAGTACGCATAGATAAGGCGGGCGACGCCGTGCCGGAGGACTGCGTGCTTACCGTGCGCGAAAATCCTAACCCGTTCGTAAGCCGCGGCGGGCTGAAGTTGCAAAAAGCCGTTACAAAATACGCTATAGACCTAAACGGCCTTGTAGCGATGGACGTAGGCGCATCCACAGGCGGATTTACGGACTGCATGCTTCAGCATGGGGCTAAGAAAGTATATTCAATAGATGTGGGCTACGGTCAACTTGACTGGCGGCTGAGGAACGACGAGCGCGTGAGGGTGATGGAACGCATGAACGCGCGCAATATGACGAGCGACTGGTTCGATGAAGAAGCGGACTTTGCATCGATGGATGTTTCGTTCATATCCATAAAGCTCATTTTGCCCGCAATATATAATTGCCTTAAAAACGGTGCGCTTGCCGTTATACTTGTTAAGCCGCAGTTTGAAGCGGGCAAAGGCAAGGTAGGCAAAAACGGAGTTGTGCGCGAAGAGGCAACGCATAAAGAGGTGCTTTTGTCGTGCATGCTGTTTGCTCAGTCGCTCGGCTTTGAAATACAGCATGTCGATTATTCGCCTATAACGGGGCCAAAGGGAAACATAGAGTTCCTTATGGTACTGAAAAAGCGCGGGGGCGATTCTGCTATAATTATGCAGGATCAGGCGGACGGAATTGCCCGGAATACTGTGAAGGCCGCGCATAATGATGAATTTATTTCCTGATTATGCATTAAAAATGCTTGAAGATACGGACACTATTAATGTATAATAACACATGATAAGTTTCGGAGCGTATATGAATTCTGATATCAAACTCGCTTTCTTTACAAATCCGCAGCGGGAAACCGCCGTGAACGGACTCCAGGGCGCCGTGAAAATGGCCAAGAGTTTGGGTTGTAAATGCTACATCAGCAACGAATTGAAGGATTCCGGCCTTGACGGGGCAGAAGAAATAGGCGATATAACGCCGGACTTTGTGCTCGCTTTCGGCGGGGACGGCACAATACTTCGCGCGGCGGGGGAAGCCATGAAGTACAGTGCGCCCATACTTGGCGTAAACTTCGGACGGATAGGTTTTTTGAGCGAGATAGATCCAAGCGGCCTTGAGGATGGGCTTAACCGGCTTATACGCGGCGAATATACGCTGGATGAGCGCACTATGCTAAACTGCACCGTAAACGGCGGAGAGCCACATTATTTTTTGAATGATGTGCTTCTATATAAGCGCACGTTTTCCGGCGTGGTCGAAATATCTATTGATGTTGACGGGCTCAGTGCGGGCTCGGTAATATGCGACGGCGTTATTGCAAGCACCTCCACGGGTTCAACCGGATATTCGATATCCGCCGGCGGCCCTGTGATAGCTCCGGGACTTGATGCGCTGATAATAACGCCGATTTGCCCGCATACGCTCACGTCCCGCCCGATAGTTGCTCCGGCGGGCGTAAAGGCAAGCTTTTCCATGAAAACGGAAGGCTGCTTATCCGTGGACGGTATATATACGTCCAATATCAGCACCGTGGACACAATAACCGTATCCGAAGTTGGCGCAGAGGTCGGCTTTGTGCGCTTCGGAAGGCAAAATATATATGAACTGATAAGGCAAAGGCTTTCATAACCCTTTTACGCAGCCCGAGGGATGAGGGAACGGGCTGTATATGGGGGAGCATAAAACGCTTGGAGGGTATAAGGGATGAAATCTGAAAGACATGCGTTGATTCTCAGCCTGATTGAGAAAAAGAACGTGGAAACTCAGGAAGATCTTGCGGAGCTGCTGAAGGAACGGGGAGTGGCAGTCACGCAGGCAACGGTATCGCGGGACATCAAGGAGCTTAGGCTTATAAAGGTTCTGAGCGAAACCGGCGGCTATAAGTATGCCACGGTGGACAAGGCCGAGGCCGGCATGAAGGAAAGATTTGTAAGAATATTCAGCGATTCCGTTATAAGCATAACGGCTTCGGCAAATCTTATAATTCTTAAAACGCTATCAGGTTCCGCAAACGCCGCGGCAGAAGCGGTGGATTCAATGCATTGGGATGAGATTGCCGGCACAATGGCCGGCGATAATACCATTTTTATCGCAGCAAAAAGCGAAAAGGTTGTGCCTGAGATAGTGGAAAAGCTCGGCATGATGATAAGAAAATAGGAAAAGGGCAAAAATGCTTCAGAGTTTATACTTGGAAAATATTGCGCTTATCGAGAAGCTGGGGATTGAGCTTTTCCCCGGCTTCAATGTTTTGACGGGCGAAACGGGCGCAGGCAAATCAATAATAATAGACGCCGTGAACTTTGTGCTTGGCGAGCGGACGAGCCGCGACCTTATACGCAACGGCGCCGCGCGGGCAAAGGTTGAAGCCGTGTTCAACCTGAATGAAGGGGACGCTGCGTTTGCGGCGCTTGACGCACTCGGAATAGAGTACGACGGGAACGAGCTTATACTTTCGCGCGAACTCAGCGCGGCAGGGCGCAATGCATGCCGCGTGAACGGCACGCTTGTGCCGGTAGCATCGCTCAAAAGCGTATCAGACACGTTGGTGGATATACATGGTCAGCACGAGCATCAGGCGCTGCTTGATGCGGAAAACCACATAAGCTATCTTGATGCATATTGCCACGCGGAGTCGCTGCCGATAATAGAAAAGATAGACGCGATAGTTTCAAGGCGAAATGAGTTGATGCTTAAGCGCAATTCCGGCTTTTCTTCCGAAAGGGAGCGCGAGCGGGAAATGGATATGCTGCGCTATCAAATTGAGGAGATAGCTTCGGCAAATCTTGAAGCGGGGGAAGAAGAACGGCTAAACGCGGAAAAGACGGTTCTTCTTAATGCCGAACGCATACGCACCGCGCTTGAAACGGCGCATATGGCGCTGAGCGGAGCGGAAGAGGGCAGCGCGTTGAGCGCTATTGATACCGCGCGCCGCAGCATGCGGGACATTGCCGCACTGAATAAGGATTATGAAGCGCTGGGCGATAAAATAGAGGAGCTGTATTACGCAGCGGAGGATATAAGCTTTGTTCTCAGGGATACAAGCGAAAACGTTGAAAGCGACATGCAAAGGCTGGAGGAAATAGAGCAGCGGCTAAAGCTTATATCCGACCTTAAGCGAAAATACGGCCGCACGGTCGAGGACGTGATAGATTTCGGCAAGGATGCCGAAACTAAGCTGAACGAGCTTGAAAACGCGGAGGCGCTTGCGGCTGAACTGGATGCGAAGCTTGACAAGCTGAAGGCCGAATATAACGTTGCTGCGGATGAACTGAGCAAGGTGCGCCGCGCCGCGGGAGATAGACTAAAGCGCGACGTGCTGAATGAACTGAAGGACCTTGGCATGGCAAAGGCTATGTTCGATGTTGCGCTCAGCGATGCATCCGGCGGCGAGCCGCGAAAGGGCGGGCGCGAAACGGCGGAGTTTATGCTCAGCGCAAACCCGGGCGAGCCGCTGAAGCCCCTTGAAAAGGTTGCGTCCGGCGGCGAACTAAGCCGGATAATGCTTTGCTTCAAGTCCATTTTTGCGGATAACGACCGCGTACCCACGCTGATATTCGATGAAATAGATACGGGCATAAGCGGGCGCACGGCAGCCGTTGTGGGCGAAAAGATGCTGGGCATAGCGAAAAAGCATCAGGTGATATGCGTAACGCATCTGGCGCAGATAGCTGCGCTTGCCGAGGCGCACTTGATGGTGCGCAAATATGACGACGGGAAGAACACGTTTGTTGAAACGCGGCAGCTTAACGAGGAAGAAAAGGTGCAGCGCATTGCGCAGATGATGGATGGAGAGAGCGATTCGCCCTCTGCGCTGACACATGCGAGGGAGCTTATTGCGCGGGCGGATAAAATCAAGGAAAAAACTGCCGATAAAATTTAATTTTACAAGCCGCGGCGCTGCATAGTAACGCGCGGCATATCAAACAATAAGCACCATGGAGTTTTGCTCCAAGGTGCTTTTTTGAGGTGTGCTGCGTATGAAGAAAACCGTTAAAACGATAGTAAAGCTGCTTGGCTCGGCGCTGTGTGCGCTGCTTTTCGCCGTTAACGCCGTTCCGGGGATGGACATGGTGCTTGAACTGCCGGATGACATATATGTTGACGAAGCGGGCGGCGCGGAGCGGCTTTGCGGCATACCGGCACCGTTCAGCATAACCGATAGGGACGGCGTTGCCGTTGCAAACGACTTGTCCGAACGGCTGAGCAGCGCGAAGAACGGCGAAGTGAAGCGCTTTTCCGTGGAACTGTTCGGTATTACTGTAAAAAATGTGGATGTGCATGTGCGCGACGATATATATGTTATGCCGTGCGGCTCATCCGTGGGCATAAGCTTGTGGTGCAACGGAGTGCTGGTGGTTGGCCTTGGCAACGTGGATGATGGCATTCGGCGCAGATGCCCTGCGCATGAAGCTGGCATACGTACAGGAGATGCTATAATAGCCGTTAACGGGGAGCAGGTGAACGGAGTTGGCGAACTGTCTGCAATGGTAAAAAGCGCTGGCGACAGCATGCGCCTTAGGGTACGGCGCAATGGCAGCGAATTTGACTGCACAGTGTATCCATGCATGAAGGATGGCGAGGTGCTGCTTGGCGCATGGGTACGCGAGAGCACGGCGGGCATAGGCACACTTACGTTTTATACTATGAGCTCGATGCGCTTTGGTGCGCTTGGTCATGCCGTGACCGATCCTGACGCGGGCACGATGATAGAAGCTAAGAGGGGAGAGCTGAGCGAAGCCTCGATAGTAGGCGTTACGCACGGGGAGCAGGGCTTCCCAGGAGAGGTGCGCGGAACATTCAGCGCAGTAAGCAAAAGGCTGGGCGCAATAGACCGCAACACCAGATATGGTGTATTCGGCGAAATGTATGCTCCGCTTACGTCCGCGCTATATCCCGAGGGCGTTGCGTTGGCCTATCCGGACGAGGTAGAGACGGGCAAAGCCACGCTTTTGACCAGCCTTGAGGACGGCGTTACAACCGAATACGAATGCGAAATAATAAAGCTGTTTGAGCAGAGTACGTCCGATGGCAAGGGGATGGTGGTTAAGGTTACAGATAAAAGGCTGCTTGAGCATACGGGAGGAATTGTACAGGGCATGAGCGGCAGCCCAATACTACAAAACGGCAAACTCGTAGGCGCAGTTACCCATGTTTTCATAAACGATCCAACAAAAGGATACGGCATATACGCCTACTGGATGTATGAACAAATGCGCTGACGCAGCGCGCCGATAGGCCCAAATTCTACACACCAAACACGAATACTACAATTTTCGACAAAATTCTACCATATACTGCCGGTCAACATCCAAAAATTGCCTTGTATACGATCGCCGGATAGGTTATCATTAAAGCAGACTTGAAACATTGTATGGTCAAGGGGCAGTATGTGATGAAGAAGCGAAAGCTTGTTATTATAAACGATAACGAAAGGTTCTGCATGGAGCTTGAAAGCCGCTTTGTAAAATACGGCTATATTGTCATGGCTAAGCTTAAAACAGCGGACGAGGCGCTGAGCTTTTTTGAAAAGGGCAATAAGCCGGACGTAGCGATAGTGGACATGCTCATGCCCAAATATGACGGCAGCCAGCTTTTGCACAGGATAAAAACAATGGGCAAGGGCAAAGGCACCGTGTTTATAGGCATATCAGCCCTCTATACGGACGAAGCTATACGCATGGCGCAGTCTGCGGGCTTTGCATACATGATAGCGCTGCCGTGCGCACCGCTGCTGATAGCGCAGCGGGTGGACGAACTGATGGACGTGGTGCAGAACAGCGGGCTTAGGGATACGATGGCTTTAATCGACGCAACGCATATGCGCTGCCTTGATTGCGACGATATAATTGCCCAGTACCTTACCATGATGGGATTGGCTGTGCAGCACTCCGGCTTTGTTTACGCAGCGGCATGCATAAAGATGTATGTTGAAAACGGTGTGAACAGCCCGTTAAGATTGACGCAGGATGTTTACCCGGCGGTCGCAAAGCGGTATAATACAAATGCTAAGGCGGTTGAACGCAGCATACGCTATGCCATAAACACAGCATGGCTAAAGGGCGACATGGAAATGCAGCACCAGCTTTTCGGTTATACCGTGGATAGAGATAAGGGTTGCCCGACTAACAAGGAATATATTACCATGATCGCTGAGCATACGCGCATAAGGCTGAAGATAAACATGAACCACCTTAAATCCGATAAGATGGAGAAATGACCTGAAATGAAAAAGAGAGCAACGCTTATAGTGCTCGACAGCGTAGGGATAGGCTACCTTCCGGATGCCGCACAGTTCGGCGATGAAGGCGCCCATACGCTCGGGCATATTTATGACCGCACACATATGAAAATTCCGAATATGCTTGAACTTGGTCTTGGCAACATAGCCGGTTCCATGCTGCCCACGGTGCAATCACCCAAAGGATGCTATGGCAAAAGCGAGGAAAAGACAAAGGCGAAGGATACCACCAGTGGCCATTGGGAAATGGCGGGCGTAATAATGGATCCGCCTTTCAGAACGTACCCTAACGGCTTCCCTAAGAAAGTGATATGCGAATTTGAGCGCCGCACTGGCCGCGGCACGCTCGGCAACATTGTTGCTTCAGGTACGGAGATAATACAGGTGCTTGGCGATGAGCATGTTAAAACGGGCAAGCTTATTGTGTATACGTCCGCGGACAGCGTGTTCCAGATTGCTGCGCACGAGGACGTTGTGCCGCTGGAGGAGCTTTATCATTGCTGTGAGATAGCGCGCGAAATACTGACGGGCGACGAGCTCGTCGGCCGCGTTATAGCAAGGCCGTTCGTTGGCGGCAACGGCAAATATACCCGCACGGAGAACCGGCGGGACTATGCCATACCCCCCGTTGGCGAAACAATACTTGATTCACTCAGCGCATCGGGCTACGTTACGGCGGGCGTTGGCAAAATAGAGGACATATTCTGCAAGCGCGGCCTTGGCCTTATCAACCACACAAAGAATAATCACGACGGTATAGAGGCCACAATAGACTTTTTGAAGGACGGCAAGGCGGATTTTATATTCACTAACCTTGTTGATTTCGATATGCTCTACGGCCACCGCAATAATGTTACGGGCTATGCGGAAGCGCTTGAATATTTCGACCAGCGGCTGCCCGACATAATGGCGCAGATGCATGAAGGCGACTTGATGATAATAACCGCCGACCATGGTTGCGACCCGACCTATCCCGGTACCGACCACACGCGCGAGCATATACCTGTTGTTGTATGGGGGCCTGGCATGAAGCAGGGCGTGAACATTGGCACGCGCAAAACATTTGCCGATCTTGGCTGCACGATAGTAGACTACCTTACCGGCAAGCCCTTTAAGACGGGCGAGTCGTTCATTGACATGGTAAGATAAGTTAAAAAGGCATTTTTGCTCCCGCATGCGGCATATCAATAGGATATGAAATGCATACGGGAGTTTTTTATATGAAAAAATGCTTTTTATCCATGCTGACCATTGCACTGTGCGCCGCAATGCTGGCGTGTCCTGCAGCCTTGGCCGAAGGCGTGACTGCGGAAACGGGGCAGGTGAAGGCGGCAATAGTAACGGAGGCGCAGAGCGGGCAGCGCATATTTGAAAAGAATGCGGAGGAGCGGCTGAACCTTGGCGGGCTTGTGCGGCTGCCTGCGTTGCTGTATGCGCTGGAATGCATGGACAGCGGTAAGCTTGCGGCGGATGAGAACATAGTAGTAAGTCCGGAGGCGGCAAGCGTTGGCGGGGCGACGGCCTTCCTTAAGGCGGGGGAGACAATAAAGGCCGGAACCGCAATGAAAGCCGCCGTGATGATAACCGCGGGAGACGCCACGTTTGCGCTGGCGGAAGCATGCGCGGGAGGGCAGGACGCGGCGGTAAAGGCCATAAACGAGCTGATGCAGGACGCGGGCGTATATGCCGAAGTATCAAGCATAGACGGCAAGGGACTTATGCTGAGCGCAGAGGAATTGGCAAAGCTTGGCGCGCGGCTTGCAAAGTCCGGCACATACAAGCAATACAGCGCCCTGTATTTGGACGAAATACAGCATGAGAACGGCACAAGGACGGAGCTTGTTAACCAAAATAAGCTAATAAAATCGCTCGACGGCTGCTTTGCGGGTTCTACGGGTTCGTCAAGCGAGGCGCAGTATTGCGGCGTGTTCATGGTAAAGCGCAAAGGCGCGGTGTTCATAGCGGCGGTTATAGGCGCGGCGGATTCAAAAACGCGCTTCAGCTGCGCAAGCAAAACCATTGAAGCTTCAGCCGCGGCGGTAAGCATAAAAACGCCGGTTAAAAAGGGCGATAAGGTGGTTGAAAACGTCAGCGTGTCCGGCGGGATAACCAAAAACGTCAATCTTGTTGCGGCGGAGAACGTTACGCTTATAGTATGGAACGGGGACGAGCCAAGGAGCGTCATAAATGCGGAAGAAGCCTACGCTGCGCCCGTAAGGGCGGGGGATAAGGCAGGTACGCTTGAATATATATTTGAAATAAGCGGGGAATCGGTCGGCACAGATCTTGTTTTTGACGGAGACGTGGACACGGCGGGGCTTGCCGATTACGTTGTGCTCTGCTTTACCAAATGGGTACATGTATAGGCCTTTATGCGGCTTGAAAAAGCGGAAACGATATGATATAATGCCCAAAGGAATTGGCAATGACGGAGCAAAAGCGGCCTGCCGTTGCCGCAGAGAGGGCTGCATAAGCTGCAAGCAGCCTGCATGCGCGGCCGCACAAAGTTCTCTCCTGAGCCGCGTCGGGGAAGCCGCATAAGCAAAATGCGGTGCGTAGTCGGCGCCGGGTAAGCCCGTTACAGCGGAAAAAGGCCCCGTGATGGCGGGGCGAATAAGGGTGGTACCACGAGCGCGCCTTCGTCCCTAAAGACGAGGCGCGTATTAGTTTTTTAGGAGGTTTTTATCCAAAATGAACGAGGCACTTGAAAAGATAAGGCAGGAAGCGCTCGCCCGCCTTCAGGAGGTGCGCGAGGAAAAGGAGCTGGAAGAACTTAATTCTTCCGTGCTTGGCAGGAGTGGCTCCCTTACGGGAATACTGCGCACGATGGGCCAGCTTGATAAGGAACAGCGCGCAAAGCTTGGACAGGCTTCAAACGCCGTTAAAAAGGAGCTTGAGCAGGCTATAGCGGAGCGCAGGGCAAAGATAGCCCAGCTTATGCAGCAGAAGGCGTTTGAAAAGGAAACGCTGGACGTGACCGAACCGGGTATCCGCCGCCAGCCCAGCGGCAGGCTGCACCCAATGACGCAGACCTACCGCGAAATTAGGGATGCGCTTATAGGCATGGGCTTCACCACGTTCCACGGTCCCGAAGTTGAATACGATGATTTTAACTTCACCAAGCTGAACCTTCCTAAGGATCATCCCGCGCGCGATATGCAGGACACGTTCTATGTCAACGATAAGGTAGTGCTCAGGACACATACCTCCCCCTGCGAAGCGAGGGCGCTTATGACCGTTAAGCCTCCGTTCAGGCTGGTAATACCGGGCCGCGTTTTCCGCGTAGACGAAGTTGATGCAAGCCACAGCCCGGTGTTTATGCAGATGGAAGGCCTTGTTGTGGATAAAAACATAAGCTTTGCCGATTTGAAGGGCACGCTTGACGAATTTGTGCATACCGTATTTGGGCCGGACGTAAAGACCCGTATGCGCCCGAGCTACTTCCCGTTCACCGAACCCTCTGCCGAGGTTGATATTTCCTGCACTATCTGCGGCGGCAAGGGCTGCCGTGTGTGCAAGGGCACGGGCTGGCTTGAAATACTGGGCTGCGGCGTTACCAATCCGCATGAGCTTGAAAACTGCGGTCTTGATCCGCATGAGTGGAGCGCGTTTGCCTTTGGCATAGGCGTAGACAGGGTGACCAGCCTTAAATACGGCATAAACGACATCCGCCTTGAGTACGAAAACGACGCCCGCTTCCTGGGGCAGTTCTAAGGAGGTAAAGAAACATGAAACTTCCGCTTAGTTGGTTGAAAGATTACGTTGAATGGAACGTAACGCCAGATGAATTTGTTGAAAAACTGATGTGGCGCGGCTTCGAGTGCGCGGGCTACGAAGGCGAGATGGACGGCATCACCAATGTTGTCGTCGGCAAAATAGTAGCCTTGCGTAAGCACGAGGATTCCGACCACCTTCAGATATGCACCATAGACGTTGGCGCGGAGGAACCGCTTTGCATAGTCACTGGCGCGACCAATGTTTTTGAAGGGGCGCTGGTGCCCGTTGCAATGGACGGCGCGCATCTTACCGAAGGCATAGTTATTAAGCCTACCGTTATGCGCGGCGTAAAAAGCTACGGCATGCTTTGCTCCGGCCATGAGCTTGGCCTGAGCGAGGCGGACTATCCCGGCGCGGAGTTCAACGGCATAATGATACTGCATGAGGATCATCCCCTTGGGCAGAGCATACAGGAAGCCGTAGGCATGGATGACATAGTGTTCGATATAGAGCTTACGCCTAACCGTGCCGATTGCCAAAGCATAATCGGTATGTGCCGCGAAGCGGCGGCAGCGCTGGGCCAGAAATTCAAGGAACCTACCATTCGCCATATCGAGGGCGAGGGCGACATTCATGATTATGCGTCCGTAACGGTTGAAAACACCGAACTTTGTCCCCGCTACATAGCGCGCGTGGTGACGGACCTTAATATTGAACCTTCCCCCGCATGGATGCAGAAGCGCCTGCGCGCGGTCGGCATGAGGCCCATAAACAACATAGTTGACATAACCAACTATGTGCTGGTTGAATACGGCCACCCGATGCATGCGTTCGACCTTGCCTGCGTAAAGGACGGCAACATTGTTGTGCGCAACGCATATGAAAACGAGATAGTAACCACGCTGGACGGCAAAGAGCGCGCGGTGACGCCGGACATGCTGCTGATTGCCGATCCTGAAAAGGGCGTTGGCATAGCTGGCGTTATGGGCGGACTGAACAGCGAAATAACTGCGGACACAAAGGCCACGCTGTTTGAAGCCGCTGCGTTCAAGGGCAGCAGCATCCGCGCAACCACAAGGAAGCTGCATCACGTTACCGATGCGGCAGCGCGCTTCATAAAGGGCGTTGAGGCCGTAAACGCCATGCTTGCGGAGGAAAGGGCGATAGAGCTTGTGGACGAGCTGCACGCGGGTAAGGTAATCGGCGGCACGATAGACGTTTGCAATGCGGACATAAGCGAACATACCGTATATACCGACATTGCGCATATAAACCGCATACTGCATACCGAGATCGCCGGCGAGGACATGGCGAAAATGCTTGCAACCATCAATATAGACGCTAAGGTTGCAGGCGACAAGCTTGAGGTGCGCATTCCCCATTTCCGTACCGATATAGAGGACGGCCTTGAGGCCGATTGGGATATTGCGGAAGAAGTGGCCCGCCTTTACGGATATTATAACATTAAGCCTTCCCTAATGTATGGCGATACGTTCGCGGGCAAGCTTGGCGCGGACTATGTGTTTGAGGACAAGGTGAAGGACGAAATGGCGGCGCAGGGCTGCTATGAAATGTATAATTATAACTTCACCGGCCCCGCGGCGCTTGATGCTCTGCTTCTGGATAAGGACAGCGAAAAGCGCCAGTGCGTGAAGATACTGAACCCCTTTGGCGAGGACCAGAGCCTGATGCGCACAACGCTCATAATGGGTATGCTCGATTCGCTCAAGCGTAATCAGGGCCGTAAGACCGGACATGACAGGTTCTTTGAAGTGGGCAATGTGCATTTTGACAATAATGACAGCCTGCCCGAAGAAAGGAAGATGCTCGGATTGCTGTTCAGCGGTGAAAATGAAAGCTACTTTACGCTCAAGGGCGCCGTGGAACAGCTGCTTGAAAAGTTCGATCTGTTCGGCAAGGCGGAATTTGCTGCGGGCGGAAGCGAATTCTATCAGCCCGGCAGGAAGGCCGTAATGAGTATAGGCAAGGAGCAGATAGGCGAACTTGGCGCGGTACATCCCAACGTGCTGAAAAGCTGGGGCATAGACGGCCGCGTATATTTTGCGGAAATAGATATGAATAAGCTTTTTGCCCACACCGGCGCAAAGCGTACATATAAGCCCATATCAAAGTTCCCCAAGGTCGCGCGCGATCTGGCCATAGTTGTGGACAACAAGGTGACCGCGGCAGAGGTAAGCCGCGTTATATCCCAGACCAAGCTGAAGGTGATACTGGACGACGTGGAGCTGTTCGATGTATACCGCGGCATAGGCATTCCGGAAGGCAAGAAGAGCATGGCCTATTCCTTCACGCTCAGGAGCGAGGACCATACCCTTGTTGACGAAGAGATACAGGCGGCGGTGGGCAGCATAATACGCGCCCTTGAAACAAGGCTGAAGGCGGAACTGCGCAGCTGAGACGCTGAAAGAATAGATAATACTGTTATCGGGAGTCTGAAAAGCATCGGGCTTCCGATTTTTGTTCGCGCCGTACTTTCAAAATGTTGCAGAAATATGGTATAATAATTCCTATCATAAGGAAGAGGTAAAATAATGGATCTATCAGTTCTTAACGACAGGCAGCGCGAGGCCGTGGAGTGCCTTGAAGGGCCGCTGCTTGTGCTTGCCGGTGCAGGATCGGGCAAAACCAAGGTTTTAACATATCGCATAGCAAATTTGGTGGAGCATGGCGTGAAGCCATGGAATATACTGGCACTGACGTTTACCAACAAGGCCGCGCAGGAGATGCGCGAGCGCGCGTCCGCGCTTATAGGCAGCGATGCCGATGAAGCGTGGGTAACCACGTTCCATTCCTGCTGCGTAAGAATACTCAGAATAGACTGCGACAAGATAGGCTACGAGCGCAGCTTCACCATATATGATGACGCTGATCAGCTTAAGATAATAGGCGACATACTGAAGAACATGGGCATAAGCGACAAGGCTGCGCCCAAGCGCGTCATTAAGGAAAATATATCAAACGCCAAAAACAAGTCGCTGGATGTTAAGCGATATATTCAGGAAAACTACAGCGACGACGGCATAACCGAAAAGGTGTTTGAGCAGTATCAGCGCCGCCTTATGGCCGCTAACGCGTTCGACTTTGACGATCTGCTCGTGAAAACGATAGAGTTGTTTGAGCAATGTCCCGAGGTACTTGAAAAATACCAGAACCGCTTCAAGTATGTTCTCGTGGACGAATATCAGGATACCAACATGCCGCAGTACAGGTTTGTTGAAATGCTGTGCAGAAAGCACGGCAACCTTTGCGTTGTGGGCGACGATGACCAAAGCATATACGGCTGGCGCGGCGCGGATATAAAGAACATTCTCAGCTTTGAAAAGGACTTTGAGGGCGCAAAGGTAGTGCGGCTTGAGCAGAACTATCGCTCCACCAAATATATATTGGATGCGGCAAACGCCGTTATAAGCCACAATTCAGGCAGGAAGCCCAAAACGCTTTGGACGGCGCAGGAAGGCGGGGATCCGATAGAACGTTACAGCGCCGATAACGAGCGCGACGAGGCCGCGTTTATAGCGCGAAAGATACTTCAGGGCGTGCAGCAGGGTGCAAGCTACGGCGATTTTGCCATTCTGTACCGCACCAATGCGCAGAGCCGCGTGATAGAAAGCACGCTTGTGAATTACGGCATACCGCATAAGGTGTTTGGCGGCGTAAGGTTCTATCAGCGCAAGGAGATAGCCGATATTATGGCTTATCTCAGGGCTATAGCCAATCCGGACGACGACGTAGCGTTTTCCCGCATAATAAACGTGCCGCGACGCGGAATAGGGGATAAGACGATAGATGAGCTTGCCGCCGCCGCAGAAAAAAGCGGACAATCCATGCTTGTGACCGCGCTTAGCGGGGAAGGACTGCCACCAAAGATAGAGCAGAAGCTGAAGGGAATAGTGGATTTGATGAGCGAACTGATGGCACAGAGCGCGCTCATGCCGCTTTCGGATTTTGCCAAATATCTTGTGGATAAAATTGAATATCAGGCGTATTTGATAAGCGAGGATAAGAAGGGCGATGCGCTGATGCGCATGGATAACATATCCGAACTTATAGGCAACATAAAGGAAATAGAGCGCGACGTGCCGGAAGGTGAAAGCGCGCTGAGCGTGTTCCTTGAAAGTGTTGCACTGGTGAGCGATATAGACTCGCTTGATGAAAGCGAAGGCGCTGTTGCGCTGATGACACTGCATAGTGCAAAGGGACTTGAATTTCCGGTTGTATTCATGGCCGGAATGGAGGAAAACGTGTTTCCCACCCGCCGTGCGCGCGGGGATATGAGCACGGGTGCGCTTGAAGAAGAACGCAGGCTTTGCTACGTTGGCATAACCCGTGCGCGGCAAAAGCTGTATCTTGTCAATGCGCAGACGCGCTCCATATTCGGCGAAACCACTATAAACCGCCCGTCCCGCTTCCTGGAAGAAATACCGCAGGAGCTTATGAAGGACGATAGGCCCAAGCGCGTTATTCCCAGCGAATACGAACGCCCCGCAAAGCCGGAAGTGACATACGCTTCCATGCAGGGCTTTGGCATGAAGCCGCCTAAGCGCACGCCGTATTCCCAGCGCACCGAGCCCACGAAGCCCAAGCTGAACGTTGAATATGTTCCGCTTATGCGCATAAGGCACGATAAATTCGGAGACGGTACTATAATAGACGTTTCGGGTACGGGCGGGTCGATGACCGTTACGGTGGATTTTGACATAGGCGGAAAGAAGCGCTTTGCCGCGGCCTATGCCCCGCTTTACCCCATAACGGACGAATAAAAGGCAAGGATATTACGCGATGAATGAACGTATGCGGCAGCTTGTTGCGCTGCTGAATGAATATGCGGAAGCATACTATCGCTACGATGCGCCAAAGGTGAGCGATAAGGAATACGATGAACTGTTCGATGAACTGCTCCGCCTTGAAAAGGAGACGGGTATAGTGCTCGACGATTCGCCCACAAGGCGGGTCGGTTTCAAACCATTGAGCGAATTCAGCGAGCATAGGCACCTTGGCCGGCTTTGGAGCATGGATAAGGTGCGCACGGAGGGCGAGCTTATAGAATGGAGCAGACGTGCGGAAAGGCTGAGGGATGAATATAATCAGGCTCATCCTGATTCGCCTTTGCCTAAGCTTCGCTATGCGCTTGAATATAAGTTCGACGGGCTTACCATAAACCTTACATACGACGGCGGAAAGCTTGTTCAGGCCGCAACGCGCGGCAACGGCGTTACGGGGGAGGCCATATTGCCCCAGGCAATGACAATAAGGACTATACCGCTTACAATACCGTTTAAGGGCAAGATGGAATGCCAGGGCGAATGCTATATGCGGCTGAGCGTGCTTGATCAGCTTAACAAAAGCGGAGAAGAACAGCTTAAAAATGCGCGCAACGCTGCGGCAGGTGCGCTGAGAAATCTTGACCCTGCGGTGACGGCTAAGCGCAGGCTTGACGTTTGCATGTACAGCGTTGGCTATATTGAAGGCCGTGAGCTGATAGGGCATGAGGACACGATACGCTTCCTTAAAGAAAACAATCTGCCAACGAGCGGCTTTATGGAGCTGTATGACGATATAAGGGACGTATACGCGGGCATAAAGCGCGCGGAAACGCGCAGAGACAGCCTTGATTTCCTTATAGACGGAATGGTCGTAAAAATCGTTGACGGCGCAACGCGGCGCGCTTTGGGCAATACGGACAGGTTCCCGCGCTGGGCAATAGCGTTCAAGTTCGCGGCGGAAGAAACCACGACCATATTAAAGGATGTAACGTGGGAAGTGGGCCGCACGGGCAAGCTTACGCCGCGCGCGCATCTTGAACCGGTGGAGCTTGCGGGCGCGACAATAAGCCACGCTACGCTCAATAATTTTGACGATATAATAAGAAAACGCGTAGGGATAGGTTCGCGCGTGTTCATACGGCGCAGCAATGACGTTATTCCGGAAATAACCGGAGCCGTGCCGGACGATAAGCCGGAGCGGGAAATAGAAAAACCAATAAAATGCCCGGCATGCGGCGCGCACGTTGAGCACAGGGGAGTGCATCTTTACTGCACCAATTCCCTTTCTTGTCCGCCGCAGATAGCCGCGCGGCTGGCGCACTATGCTTCGCGCGAGGCGATGGACATAGATACTTTTTCCGAAAAAACGGCCGCTGTGCTGGTGGAGAAAAAGGGACTAAGAAGCATACCCGATCTATACGACCTGAAGGCGAGCGACTATCAGGAGCTTTACGGCTTTAAGGATAAAAAGATAGCCAACCTTATGCAGGCGATAGAGAACAGCAAACATCCGACGCTCGGCGCGTTTTTGTTTGCAATAGGCATACCGAATGTTGGCTCAAAGACCGCGCGGGACATTGCAAAACGGTTCGGCACGCTTGATGCCGTGCGCAGCGCAACTGTGGAGCAGCTTACTGAAATACCGGACGTGGGCGCGATAGTCGCGCAGGACGTTGTGGATTTCTTCAGCGATGAATCAATATCCGCGCAGATAGACCGTCTGCTTGCGCACGGGGTGACTCCGAAAGCCGAGGAGGTATCGAGCGAACCCGGCCTGCTTACGGGTAAAACAATAGTCGTTACCGGCACGATGGAGCGCATGGGCAGGAGCGATATAGAGGCATTGATAGCCAAGCTTGGCGGTAAGGCGGCGTCCTCCGTGAGCAAAAAAACGGACTTTGTCGTGGCAGGCCCCGGCGCCGGAAGTAAACTGACCAAGGCGAACGAGCTTAACATAAAAGTGATGAGCGAGAAAGATTTTTTTGATTATATAGGAGATACGGATGCGGATAGGCAAGCTTGATAACGATACGCTGAACGCGCTGATACTATCTAAATTTGCGCATACGCGCAGCGAGGTGCTGTGTTCCCCGCAGGTTGGCGTGGACTGCGCGGCGGTGGACATGGGCGGGCGCATAGCTGTGCTGTCTACCGATCCTATAACAGCGGCGGATAAGCACCTTGGCGCGCTTACGGTGCACGTAAGCTGCAACGATGCAGCGGCAGCGGGGGCGGAGCCGATAGGTCTGCTTACAACGCTGCTCGTCCCGCCAAGCGCAACGGAGGACGATATTGCGCGCGTAGCGGACGAACTGAGCGCGGCGGCAAAGGCGGCAAACGTTGAAATAATAGGCGGACATACCGAAGTTACGGACGCGGTAACGCGCATGATAACCAGCGCCGCCGTTATAGCCAAGGCCGGTGAGCGCGGCATACTTACCACCGGCGGAATGAAGGAAGGGGACAGCATAGTGCTGTCTAAATGGGCATGCCTTGAAGGTACGGCAATAATAGCGAACGACTTTGCGGACAGGCTTGACGGCATAAGCCAAGCCGAACTTGAGGAAGCGCGCGGATATATGAGCTATGTCAGTGTGGTCAGGGAAGGGCTTTATGCTTACGCAAACGGCGCGCATGCCATGCATGACGTTACGGAAGGCGGCGTATTCGGCGCGGCATGGGAAATGAGCGAAGCTTCGGGTGTCGGAATAGAGATAGACGCTGCAAAGGTGCCGCTTAAGCCTGCCACGCAAAAGATATGCGCGGCGCTTGGGCTTGACCCGTTCAGACTGCTTTCGAGCGGGGCGATGCTCATCGCCTGTCCGGACGGGGAAGCGCTTGTGAACGGGCTTATGCAGATGGGCATAAACGCGGCGGTTATAGGCCGCGCCGGCGGCAAGGGCGTGCGCACCGCAAACGGGGACATGATAGCCCCGCCGGGCGCGGATGAACTTTATAAGCTCTATAAATAAGGGCTTATTGCCCAACAAGCGAACAAATTGGGGTTCAAAATGGAAAAATAGTGTGCTATAATATCCAAGTTATAGCATCCAAGGAGGCTTATATATGGTAAGCAGCATGACGGGCTTTGGGCGCGGTAGGGCCGCGCAGGACGGAAGAGAGATGACTGTGGAGCTTAAAAGCGTTAACCACAGATATCTAGACCTTTCCTTCCGTATGCCAAGGCATATTTCTTTTGCGGAGGATACGCTGCGCACGGCGCTGAACGACAGCCTTTCGCGCGGGCACGTTGACGTTTATGTCAATTACAGGAATACCCGCAGCGATGCCAAAGAGGTGCGCATAGATACGGCGCTGCTCGGCGCGTATCTTAAATCCGTAAAGGCGGCGGCAGCGGAATTGAGGGAAGAAAACGACATGACCCTTTCAAACGCACTCAGGCTGCCGGACGTGACGGACATTGTTGAAGCGGACGAGGATGACGAGGCCGTGAAGGCGCTTACCAAAGAAGCCGTAGACAAAGCCATTGCGGAATTGATAACCGCGCGGCGCGGAGAGGGCGAAAGGCTGGCGAATGACCTTACGGAAAGGCTTGCAACGGTGGACGAACTGCGCGGCAAGATAGAAACGCGCGCGCCGATGGTTGTTGAAGAATACCGCATAAAGCTTAACGAGCGAATAGAGGCAATGCTCGGCGGCACGGTGGAGGTGGACGCGCAGCGCCTTGCAACGGAGGTCGCGCTGTTTGCCGACAAGGCAAGCATAGATGAAGAACTGGTCAGGCTGAAGAGCCACACCGCTCAGGCGCGCGAACTGCTCAGCCAAAGCGAAGCGGCGGGCAGAAGGCTTGATTTCGTTGTGCAGGAGATGAATCGTGAATTTAACACAATAGGTTCAAAGGCTAACGATGCCGAAATAGCAAAGCTTGTTATACTGGGCAAGGCGGAGCTTGAAAAGATCCGCGAGCAGGTTCAGAATATAGAATAACATCAGGAGCGATACTATGAAAAATAAAGGCGAACTGTTCGTAATTTCAGGGCCGTCAGGCGTAGGCAAGGGCGTTATATGCAAGGCGCTTTTGCTTGCGGATGATAAAATACGCTTTTCCGTATCCGCAACAACGCGCGCACCGCGCCCGGGTGAAGAACACGGTGTTAGCTATTTCTTCGTTACGCGCGAAGAGTTTGAAGGCATGATACAGCGCAACGAGCTGCTTGAATACATGGACGTGTTCGGAATGAACTATTACGGCACGCCAAAGGCATATATTGAAAAGCTTACGTCCGAAGGCATAGATGTTATATTGGATATTGACGTTAACGGCGCAAGAAACGTGAAAAAGCAGCGGCCCGAAGCCGTGAGCATATTCATACTGCCGCCATCCATGCAAGCGCTGCATAGCCGCCTTGTCGGCCGCGGCACGGAAACGCCGGAAGCCGTTGAAAAACGCTTTGGCAAGGCCAAGGAAGAAATATCCCATGCGAATGAATATGACTATATTGTTGTGAACGATTCGCTGGATACCGCCATTGCGGACGTTGCAAGCATAATCAGAGCCGAAAGGCTTAGATCCAAAAAGAACGATACGGTTGAAGAATTATTGAAGGAGGAATAAGCACCATGATGAACAAACCGTCTATCATAGACCTTCAGAAAAAGGTAAAATGCCGCTATATGCTGGTTTCAATAGTGGCAAAGCGCGCGCGTCAGCTTGTTGGCCAGGATGAACTGCTCAACAATCAAAAGGCCGTTTCCTATGCGGTGAATGAGCTGAATAATGACGAACTTGAAATAACTTATCCCGAAGAACAGTAAAGCATTGCACTGAAAAGCGCCCGTAAAGCGGGCGCTTTTTTGCTGTATGCGTTTCAGAGCTTCACGGCCTTTACCGCGCGGATAATGTTTTCCACAGTGGCTTCCATGTCTGACTTTGCGCGAAGCTTTATAAGTTTTCGCTCCATGGCCACACGGTTTATGCTGAATATTGCGCTGACGCCAAGGTCGTATGCGCTTTCTATACCATCCGCTATGTCCCCAACAACGGCTATTGTGGGTACGCCGCATTTGCTTGCCCTCCGCGCAACGCCTATAACGGTTTTTCCGCGCATGCTTTGCGGGTCTATGCGCCCTTCTCCCGTCAGTACAAGGTCCGCGCCTGCGAGTATTGATTCAAAATCTATAATGTCAAGCAGGCCGTCTATGCCCATTTGCAGCGGGCAGTTGAAAAAAGCCATCATGCCGAAGCCCATGCCGCCCGCTGCACCGGCGGAAGGCATCGACGATAGCTTCGCTTTGCCGGATACTTCGGAAAGGTGCTTTAATCCAGCGTCGAGCCGCGCTATCATGGCCACATTTGCGCCCTTCTGCGGGCCGAATACGTTCGCGGCACCCGTTTCACCAAGCAGAGGATTGTCAACGTCGCACATGGCGGATATGCTCACGCCGCTAAGCGCCGAATCAAGCCCGCTGTAATCAATGCTTGCTATATCTTTAAGCGTTCTGCCTACGGGTATAAAGCTTTTGCCTGATTTATCATAAAATTTAATGCCTGCCGCGGCAGCCGCGCCGCAGCCGCCGTCGTTGGTTGCGCTGCCGCCAAGGCCGATAACTATGCGCCTTGCGCCGGAGCGGGCGGCGTTGCATATCAGCTCGCCAACGCCATAGGTCGTTGTGATCTCCGGATTTTTGTTGCCGTGTACCAGCGGAAGCCCCGCACAGGCTGACATTTCTATTACAGCTGTACCGTCATCCGTTATGCCGTATGAACTGCTAAGCTTTTCAAAATGCGGGCCGGTCACGGTAATCGCCTTTCGCTTGCCGCCGAGCGCGGAAAGAAACGCATCCACGCTGCCTTCTCCGCCGTCCGCAACGGGAACGGATATGATTTTTGCATCGCTGTCTATTCTTTCTATTGCGTGCTGCATAATTTCGCATATTTCGCGCGATGTCATGGTTCCTTTGAATGAATCCGGAACCAGAACGTATTTGGACATAAGCAAATCCCTCCTAAAACTATGTATATTATACCAAATAGCGGCTATACATACAAATCTGTCGTCATGTGAAGCGGACTATATTTTTCATGTATGGACAACGCGGCGGCAACGTGGTAACATATCGGTGGTAAAAAATAGGGCAGAGTAGGCTATCGCGCGTTAATCCCTTTTGAAAAAGGGTAGCAGTGCCGGCGGAACGGGGAGTTGTCCGCCGGACGAAAAACCGGAAAGGTTTGCGGTGCGGTGGTCGAATCCCGCTGCTGCATATTGGAATAAACCTGCTTCCTCTATGCGGTGATGTATGCTGAAAAAAAGAGGAGGTATTTTTTATGCAGGCAAACAGGTTAACGAATCATCAAAAGATAGTGCGCCTTGTGGTGTGCGCAATGCTTACGGCACTCGGCGTGGTGCTGGGCGGGCTATTGAGTATACCGGCAATGCCGTTCGGATCATATACGCTTAAAATAGGCTTCGGCGTGCTGCCGGTTATAATCGCCGGCGTGCTTTACGGACCGGGATACGGGGCTATAGTCGGCGCGCTGTGCGATCTGCTTCAGGCGCTCATTTTCCCCAAAGGCGCATATATGCCGTGGTTCACGGTTGTGGGCGCACTGTTCGGGCTAATACCCGGGCTGTTCTTCATTAAAAGGCAAACGCCCACGTTCCTTCGGATATTGCTTGCGGTTGCCGTTGGGCAAATCGTGGGCAGCGTTATATGCAATACGCTGCTTGTAATCTGGCTTTATGGTTCGCCGTGGCAGATAGTTTACGCGCGCATAATAAACCAGGCTGTTATGATACCGTTGTATTCTGCACTTGTATACCTTTGCATTAAGGTGATAGCCAAAACGAAGATGGGCAAAGCGTTGGTTTAACGTTGGCAAAATATGGCTATACTCTGTATACAAAATATACGGAGGTATGGTATTATGTTAAGGCAAAGTAAAAGCGCGCTGGATGAGGAGATAGCGTCTGCATTATATAAATGGCGCATGGCAGCCGCGTATTACGAAAGCGCAAAGGATGGCGACCTTATGGAATACGCCATATACGAGCTGGAGGCGGCAAAACGCCGCTACACATATCTTCTCAGGCTAAAGCGAAACGGCGCGTGACCGGGGCCGACCCCGGGGAAAGGGGAAATATGAGCGTTATAATTGCTCTGCTGTTGGGATTCGGCATACTGTGGCTTGCATGCAAGGTGCTGAAAATATCGCTGAAGATATTCTGGAAACTGTTCGTTAATGCGCTTATAGGCGCGGCGATACTGCTTATAATCAATTTCTTCGGCACGGTAATAGGCATAAGCATCAGCATATCGTTCCTTTCGGCATTGATAGTTGGCATATTAGGTGTGCCGGGCGTTATAATACTGCTGCTGTTGCAGTTGTTCTAAAAGGCAAAATATAAGGAGACGGGCTTTTGATCCGTCTCCATTTTATATGTTACGGTGTTGCGAAGGATACCGCGTCCGGCGTGGCCGTAGGCTCCGGCGGGGGAGAATAGTCACCTATGCGCAGCGTGTCTCCGCTCAGTATCGCCTGCCGCTCACCAAGGGCAAAGTATGCGCCACCGCCCGGGGCAACGTGCAGCGCGGTATCATATATATATTCGCTTGCGTATGATGTCCAGCCGGAATCATCATGCATTATTCGGCCGCTCAGCTTTTCAGCCGAAGAATCGGCGGAATAGACCGCAAATTGAACGTATTCGGCATCTGTATTGAAATAACCGCCCAAAATATCGCCGTTGTCATAAGTGAATTCAAAGTTATAGCCGCCGTCCGCCGCGCTCATTGTGCCGTTGCCGGATTCGGAGCCGCTTATGGTTGCGGAGTATACACCACTTTGGGTGTAAGTCAGCCGGCCTATGCTTTGCGCCAATGTGGAAAGCACGCGGCTATGCGCCGAACACATTATGGACATTTCAAGTGCCTCGTTGCTTTCTATGCTGCCGAGCATATCGGCTATGGTTATAAGCGCAGAATCTGTTGCGGCGGAATAATCGTTGCAGAATGTCCAAAGTGGATTAAGCTCAAACGGAGTGGCTTCGGCTGTAGGCTCGGGCGTTTCACTTTGCTCTGCCGACGGGGAAGGGGAAGGTTCGGCCGCGGCCGATGGCGAAGGCAAGGCACTATGTGCGGCTGTTGCTGCGGGAGATGGCGCGGGCGACGCATTGCCGGATGCCGTACAGGCGCAAAAAACAGCCGCAATAATCAATGCGGCTGAAAAAACGCAGTATGCTTTTAATCTGTTTATGCTGCGCATCATTTCTCCTTTGTGCTTTCGCTGTCGTTATAGCTTTCAAGCAGGGAAGCAATATCAAAATCTCCGCTTTCGATCATGGCTGCGTATTGATTTATGCCGCGGTATACGCCGAATGCGCATGCATCTTGATACGCTGCGCGGTTAAGGCGAATATCGTCCGCCTCGTTTGAAAGGCAGCCCATCTCGATAGCTATAACAGGTGAATCGGAATAATTGAAGCCGGTCTGGTCGCTCAGGCTTACTATGCCGAGCGGCTGAGCGCCGGTAAACGTACAAAATTCTTTTATAACAGCCGTGGCAAGCGCAAGGCTTTTTACATACATGCCGTTATCGGAAGGAACGGAGGCTTCCTTCACTTCGCGGGTGGTTATATCACGGCTCATGCTCCTCGGCTTGGCGGGGGAAGAAAGCGCACTGCTGAAAAGCATATCTTCGGACGGTATGAGTACCGTGCAGCCGGATGTATTGGCATCCTGCGCGCTTTCGCAATGCAGCCTTATCCAGAAATCCACATTGGCTTCGTTCATTATTTCCGCGCGTTCGCTGTTGCTTATGGAAACATCCGCATCGGTACGGCTCATTATAACATTTGCGCCGCTAAGACGCAGAAGCCCTGCAAGCTTATTGGCTATTATCAAATTTATGGTGTGTTCGCCGGTGCCGCTTTTTACGCCGACGGAACCGGAGGATTGCTTTACCTTTGAAAGGAGAGAGCCGGGCGCGATGGGTTCAAGTTCATCGTCCGCAATAAGCTGATGACCGGGGTCTATGCCGATCGTAAGGCCGCTTAAATCATCGGAAGAAAAATCGTATTCTTCCATGGCCTCGTCCATGTCAAAGCGTATGCCTATGCCGTATTCGCTGCCTGCGGAGGATGAGAGCATGTCCTTAAGCTTGGTGGTCATGTCGGAGCCTATGCCGTTGAAATACGCATTATCTGCATGGCCATAGTAATCCACGCCTACGCCGGCAGCGTACTCGGTTCCGCTTTCCGCATCGGGAACGGAGGGAAGCGTATCATCGCTTTTATCGTTAGGCGCGGCAAGGCATAATGCGCTTGTAAACATGAACGCAAGCGAAAGCCCGGCAGCCACCAGCTGCTTTACCATACGGCTTAACATAAACGGCACACATCTCCTTTCCCAAACATCAATATGGGCAGCACACAACTGCCCATATATGAATTTTACCATTTTGTCGGCATTTTGCAATATTTTTGTAATGCTCTAAATGTTAATTTTGTATGTCCACGCGCGTGAAGGTAAGTTTATCATCGATAACTTCCATCTTCACCGTGTCGCCTATTGTTATTTTGCCTGAAAGTATCTCCTCGCTCAGCGCGTCCTCCACCCGCTGCTGTATTGCGCGGCGCAGCGGGCGCGCGCCGTATTCGGGATCGAACCCTTCACTGCTTATAAGCCGCGCCGCGTCATCGGTAACTATCAGCTCAATATTTCGCTCCTTCAGCCGCGCCGCAACGCTCTTCAGCATCAGCTTGGCTATGGCAAGCGTCTGCTCCTGCTCAAGCGGGGCAAACAAAACGATTTCATCCACCCTGTTCAAAAACTCCGGCTTGAATGTGCGCTTGAGCTCGTTCATCATGGTTTCGCGCGTGCGTTCGGCCTGCATGGCCTTTCTGTCCGCACCAAAGCCGAGCACGCTTGCCTTGGCCGCGCTTTGCGCGCCGGCGTTGCTGGTCATTATTATTACCGTGTTTCTGAAATCCACGCTCCTTCCGCCTGAATCGGTCAGCCTGCCGTCCTCAAGCACCTGAAGCAGTATGTTGAAAACATCAGCATGCGCCTTTTCGATTTCGTCAAAAAGTATTACGCAGTACGGCTTACGCCTTACGCGCTCGGTAAGCTGACCGCCTTCGCCGTATCCAACGTAGCCCGGCGGGGAGCCGATAAGCTTGCTTACGCTGTGCGGTTCCATATATTCGCTCATGTCCAGCCGTATCATTGCGGATTCGTCGCTGAACAGTGCCGATGAAAGCGCGCGTGCCAGTTCCGTTTTGCCAACGCCCGTGGGACCCAGGAATATGAAGGAACCTATCGGGCGGGAGGGGTCTTTGAGTCCTGCCCTTGCGCGGCGTATGGCGCGGGAGACTGCGCTTACCGCCTCGTCCTGGCCTATTATACGCTCGTGCAGGCGCTGCTCAAGGTGCAGCAGCTTGTCCGTTTCGCTCTGGCTAAGTTCGCTTACGGGTATGCCCGTCCATGCATTAACAACTTCTGCAATATCTTCCGCCGTAACGGTGCAGCGGTTATCCTCGCGCTCCTTTTCCCAGTCAGCTTTTATCGATTCCATGCTCGCACGCAGTTCCATCTCCTCGTCGCGCACGGCGGCGGCCGTTTCGTAATCCTGCCGGCTTACGGCTTCCTCTTTTTGCTTCAGCAGCGTTTCAAGCTTTGCCCTCAGCTTTTTCATGTCCGGCGGGGCGTTATATACCCTAAGCCTTACGCGGCTTGCGGCCTCGTCCATCAGATCTATCGCTTTATCGGGCAGAAATCTGTCGGATATATAACGCCAGCTAAGCTCTACTGCCGCATGCACGGCTTCGTCGGTTATGCGCGCCTTGTGATGCGCTTCATAGCGCTCCCTAAGCCCAAGCAGTATCTCCTCGGCTTCTTCTTTGGATGGTTCGCCAACGGTTACGGGCTGGAATCGCCGCGCAAGCGCCGCGTCCTTTTCAATATGCTTGCGGTATTCGTCCAGGCTTGTTGCGCCTATTATCTGTATCTCACCGCGGGCAAGCGCTGGCTTTAATATGTTCGCCGCATCCACGCTGCCTTCGCTTGCGCCCGCACCTACTATCGTGTGCAGTTCGTCTATGAACAGTATCGTATGCGCGTCCGCACGGAGTTCGGCTATGGCGTTGTTTATGCGTTCCTCAAATTCGCCGCGGTATTTTGTGCCGGCTATCATGCTGGCAAGGTCAAGCGTAACTATGCGCTTGTCCCTGAGCAGCTCCGGTATTTTGCCGGAGGCTATCTTTTGCGCAAGGCCTTCTATTATGGCGCTTTTACCTACGCCCGGGTCGCCTATCAGCACGGGGTTATTCTTCGTGCGGCGGGAAAGTATTTGTATAACGCGCTCTATTTCCTTTTCGCGCCCTATGAGCGGGTCAAGCTCTCCGTCCCGCGCAAGGCCGGTAAGGTCGCGCCCGTATTGATCCAGCACCGGCGTGCCGCTGCTTTCGTTGGTAACGCCAGCGCCTTGCGCGCCCTGTTCGCTTTGGCCGGAAAGGAAAGCCCTAAGCGTTGCTATATCCGCGCCAAGGTCTTCAAGTATCCTTACGGCGACGGAATCGCGCTCACGGAGTATTGCAAGCAATATATGCTCGGTTGAAATATAGCTTGCTTTCATTGCCTTAGCCTCGTACAGGCTTAGCTCAAGTATCTTTTTTGTGCGCGGGGTATAGCCGAAGCTATCGGTAAAATGATAGTCTCCCGGGCCGACAAGCTGCTCGCTGCGTTCAAGCACGCCGTCCGCCGTGATGTTGAACGCCGCAAGCGCGCGTGCTGCCGCGCCTTCGCCTTCGTTTATAAGTCCCAGCAGGAGATGCTCGCTGCCAACATAGTTATGTCCCATGCTGCGCGCCGCATCCTGCGCCAATGCCAGCGCCTTTTTTGCGCCTTCGCTGCATCTATCGGAAAAAGCCATTATATCAGCTCCTTTATGCCTTAAATGTGCCGGATATTATTCCGACCCAAGCTTATTTTAGACTAAAACGCCATCTCTATCAATCATATAATATTAAATTGTGGTGAAAGTTGTATGTCTGTGGTATTATTTATATATATGCGCTTTGTCCATGCGCGCGCATATGACATATTATGTATGTAAGGAGGGGCGCATAAGCGCCCGCCTATACTACGAAACGGAAGTGAAACCATGATATATTTAGACAACAGCGCAACAACGCGCACGCTGGACATGGCTGCGGATACCGCGGCACAATATATGAAGGCGGACTTTTTCAACCCCGCGGCTGCATATTCGGCAGCGGTAGAGGTGGAAAGGAACATTAATACTGCCAGGGCAAGGCTGGCTAATGCCATACATGCCCAAAGCGATGAGATAATATACACCTCCGGCGGAACGGAGAGCAATAATACTGCCATATTCGGCGCCCTTAGGGCGCGGCGCGGCGGCGGGCGGATAATAGTCGGCGCTACCGAGCATCCGTCCGTATACGAAGCGGCGATGAGCATGAAGGGGCAGTATGTTATAAACGAAGCCCGCGTGGATAAAACCGGCGCATACGACGTGAACATGCTTGCACAGAGCATAGCCAACGACGTTGCGTTCGTATCCGTTATGCAGGTAAATAACGAAACCGGCGCCATAAACGATATACCCGCGATATACAAGGCAGTTAAGCAGCGCGCGCCAATGGCGATAATGCACGTTGACGGAGTGCAGGGATTTTTGAAGGTGCCGTTTGACGCGCGGTATTGCGACATGTATTCTATAAGCGGGCATAAATTCCATGCTCCAAAGGGCGTGGGTGCGCTTTATGTTAAGCGCGGCACGCGCTTCGCGGGCGGCCAAATAGGCGGCGGGCAGGAGCGCAATCTGCGTTCCGGCACAACGAACACCCCGGGCATAATGGGCATGGACGCGGCGATAGGATACTATGCCGAAAACATAGACAATATCCGCCAAAGGCTGATGAACATGAAGCTTAGGCTGGCAAGCAACCTGACGAGCATAAGCGATACGTTTATAAACGGCCCTGCGCCCGAGCTTGGCGCGCCGCACATATTGAACGTATCTTTCCTTGGCGTAAGGGGAGAGGTGCTGCTGCACGCGCTGGAGGAAAAGGGAATATATGTTTCCACGGGCTCCGCCTGCTCCGCGCACAAAAAGGGCAAAAACCGCATACTCAACGCCATGGGCGTGGTTGGGGACAGGCAGGAAGGTGCGATACGCTTCAGCCTGAGCATGTTCAACACCATTGAGGAAATGGACATTGCGGCCGAAGAAATAGCCGCGCAGCTCGCTTTCCTAAGAAGGTTCAAAAGAAGATAAAACCGACGCAATGCATCCGGCGGGAGCATATCCCGCCGGGATATATAAGCGAAACAACTTACTTGATATACGGAGGATGAAAATTGGAACAGGTATTGCTTATTCGTTACGACGAAATTCACCTTAAGGGGCTGAACAGGCCGTTTTTTGAGCGCAAGCTGATAGAAGGCATAAAGCATTCGCTCAGCGGACTTAATGCGACTGTACATAAGGAACAAGGCCGGATATTCGTTTACGGCATAGCGGCGGAGGACAGGGACGAGGCAGTAGACAGGCTGACCCGCGTGTTCGGCGTGCATTCGATAAGCCCCGCCGTTGGCGTTGAAAAGGACTGGAACACGATAGTTGCCGCCGCGCGGGACATAACCGAAAAGGCGATCGGCAGCCGCGAAAGGGCAACGTTCAAATGCTTCTGCCGCCGTTCGGATAAGGGCTTTTTCATGAATTCGGAAGAGATAAACCGCGAACTGGGCCACGAAATGCTTGAAGCTTTCCCAAACCTCAGCGTTGATATCAGAGAACCGGAAATAAAGCTTTGCGTGGAAATACGGGAAATGGCGTTCATATATGCTCAGGAGATAATGGGCGCTGGCGGAATGCCGACAGGTACGGCCGGACTTGCTACGCTGCTCATATCCGGCGGTATAGACAGCCCCGTTGCGGGATATATGATGGCGAGGCGCGGGCTGGAGCTTACAGCCGTGCATTTTTACAGCTATCCTTACACCAGCGAACGCGCGCGGGACAAGGTTGTTGACCTTGCCAAGATAGTTTCACGTTACAGCGGGCCGATAAAGCTGCACCTTGTGCCGTTTACCGAAATACAGCTTGCCATATACGAAAAATGCCCGCCCAAGGAGACAACGGTGCTCATGCGCAGGCTTATGATGAAAATAGCCCAGCTTTGGGCGGAAAAGGACGGCGCCCGCGCCCTTATAACCGGCGAAGCGCTGGGCCAGGTGGCAAGTCAAACGCTCGAAAGCCTGTGCGTAACGGATGACGCGGTGACAATGCCTGTATTCCGCCCGCTGATAGGCTTCGATAAAAATGACATAGTCGCCATCGCAAAGAAGATAGATACTTTCAATACGTCCATACTTCCGTATGAGGATTGCTGCACGGTGTTTGTACCCCAGCATCCGGTAACCAAGCCGGAGGTGCAGAAGATGCGCGAAAGCGAGGCGCTTGTTGATTTCAGCGAAATGATACAGCGCGCGATAGAAAATACGGAAACCGTAACGGCGATATAATGGCTCCGCGCGGCATAAAAACGGCAGCGCTGGCGCTGATTGCGGCGATGGTGATAACGCTATTCTGTGCATGCACGGCTGACGACCCAGCGTGGGATGCGGCAACGCCGGACGAAACTCCGGCGGCGACCGCCGCGTCGGCGAACCCCAATGAAGAAAGGATGTATGACCGGCTGGAGCTGATGCGGCATGAGGAGCTGGTGGACGAGCAAAGCGTTATGATATGCCCTGCCGTTGCGGATGATGAATACGGCTATTTATCAACGCTTATCGCCATCCGTGTGCGCTCAAGAATAAGGAGCTATGACTATGCCGTATCTACGGCGTTCAGAATAAAGTGCAATTCCAACGGCGTGCTTTCAATGCTGATAGGCTTTTACGATATGGAAACGGACGAGCTTATCGATAAGCTGCCGATAACCTATGACCTGGAGCTCGGAAGGGAGATACAGATACAGGATTGCTTTGAAGAAGGGGACGGCGCATGGCGGAGTGTACTCAGTGCCCGCGTGCAATCCGCAGCGGAAGGGCAGAATATGACCCTTTTGAGCGATATTTTGCCCATAGAGGACGGCAGACCGTTTTATTTAACCGGAGCGGGCATAACAGTAATGTATCGCCCGTATGAAATAACAACCGGGCTTGACCCATGGCCGGAGCTTTCAATATCGTTGCCTGATTTGAAACGATGGCTAAAGGATGGCGGAGCGGCGGACAGACTGCTTAATACGGAGGATACGGAAACGGAAGTGCCGTGGGATGAATACGGCGCGGATACCGAAGAAATGAACGGAGATTTATCGGCGTAAAACATACGCAGCTTATACGGAGGTGGAATAGAAATGCGATGTTCATGCAGGGTATGCGGAACATATATGGTGCAGGTGGAGCACGGGCTGCAAAGCGGCTGTAAATGCCCGGATTGCGGCAACGAATGCCACGACTGCATGGGAAGCGCACAGCCGCCGATGAGCGTTGAACAGCTGAGAGAAAGGCTGGAGTTCATGGCGCTTACGGGGCAGCTTGAAGGCGACGGAGAGGAAGAATACGGCCGCAGTTACGCGGACGGTAAATACGATCAATAGATATGCAAAAGGAGAAGAGCATGTATTTATATAATTCGGCAACGCACAAAAAAGAAGAGTTCATACCCAACGATCCAAGCCTGGTAAAGATGTATACCTGCGGACCTACGGTGTATCATTATGCACACATAGGCAACCTACGCAGCTATATAATGGAGGATGTGCTTGAAAAGTATCTGCGCTATATCGGATATCCCGTAAAGCGTGTTATGAACATAACGGACGTTGGTCACCTTACAAGCGACGCTGACGAAGGCGATGATAAGATGCTCAAGGGCGCAAAGCGCGAGCATAAAACGGTTATGGAAATAGCCAAGTTCTACACGGACGCATTTTTTGATGACTGCAGAAAGCTGAACATAAAAAGGCCGGATGTTGTGCAGCCCGCCACGGGATGCATAGATGAATATATAAAGATAATAACCAAGCTTATCGATACGGGCTATGCGTATTTCAGCAACGGCAACGTGTATTTCGATACTTCAAAGCTGGATAAATACTATATATTCAATGAGCATAAGGAAGAGGATCTTGCCGTTGGTGTGCGCGAAGGAGTGGAGGAGGACACCAACAAGCGCAATAAGAATGACTTTGTGCTGTGGTTTACCAAATCCAAGTTTGAGGATCAGGCGCTCAAGTGGGATTCCCCGTGGGGAACGGGCTACCCCGGCTGGCATATAGAATGCACGGGCATATCGCTGAAATATCTGGGCGAATACCTTGACATACATTGCGGCGGCATAGACAATGCTTTCCCGCACCACACCAACGAAATAGCGCAGTCCGAAAGCTATATCGGCCACCCGTGGTGCAAATATTGGATGCACGTTATGCATCTGAATACCGCAAGCGGAAAAATGTCCAAATCAAAGGGAGAGTTCCTTACCGTATCCCTGCTTGAGGAAAAGGGTTACGACCCGCTGTGCTATCGCCTGTTCTGCCTGCAGAGCCATTACAGGCGCAACCTTGTGTTTACATGGGAAAACCTTGATAACGCCGCGGGAACGTACCAAAAGCTTATTGCAAAGGTTGCGGCGCTGAAGAACGACGGCGGCGAAATAGATAACGAAGCCGTGGCGGCGCTGAGAGAAAAATTCAACGCTGCCCTTGGTAACGACCTTAATACGTCCCTTGCCGTTACCGCGCTTTACGATGTGCTTAAATATAAGACCAACGATGCCACGAAGCTGTTCTTGCTGGATGATTTTGACAAGGTGCTGAGCCTTGACCTTATAAAGAAGGCTGATGAGGTACGCAAGCGCGCCGCGGCGGCTGCAAAGCCCACGGCCGGCGTATACAGCATTTTGGCTGAGGATGGCAGCGAGGACGCCGAAGTGACGGCGAAGATACAGGCGCGTTACGAAGCGAAGAAGGCGAAGAACTTTGCCGAGGCCGACCGCATACGCGATGAGCTTAAAGCTCAGGGAATAGAGATAACGGATATACCCGGCGGCGCAAGATGGAAGCGCATATAATGCATATATAAAGCAAATTGAAATATCCCCCGTACCGATAGTGGCTCGGGGGATATCTTTTGCCGCGCAAGGCGGCGCTGATCCTAATTTCAGAAACCGGTCTGCTGCCTGAGCGTATCCATATCCTGCTTGGCGGTTGTGATGTCGCTTTGCGGGGCCTGCTTGGTTTTGTAGAAGCCGCGCTGATTCATCTGCTCGAATATGGCAAGCTGATCCGCGGAGCATTCAACAAGGTTGTTCGCAAGCAAACCCCTCAAATTTGCGCAGGAGGATTCGCTTATGTCGCTGGCGTATTCTTTTACCAGCTGTTTTTCGCTTGAAAGGAGATCACTCAAAATCTCCTGTTCACTCATGTTGGGGCGGGAATTAAACGTGCTGTTCATGCGTGGTTCCTCCTTCTTAGCTATGGCTGCGCAGATAGTTGTCCAGCGAGTCGAAATGCTGCTTGTGGTGCTGCGCTGCGCGGTTGGCTATGTCTTTAAGCGTTTGATCGCTGAGCCATTCGGCGCATACGCGGCACTTTTTATAAGCAAGCGCTTCGTGGTGCATCTGGTCCTGGATTATGCCCAGGTTTTTCGTGTCCATACCGGCGCCCTGCGCCCGGGGATTGCCGTTTTGGTCAAGGGTCATGTTTTTTCCTCCTGAATCAAGATCTTTTTTTGCCGAATGACGGCGGCAATTTTTACTGTGCCGCGAATCACTGGGCAAGTTTAGTATTGCTAAAATGCCGTTTGCTTATTATGATTAAAGGTAGCAATACGGCCACGATAAGGCGGCGGAGGAATTTTTTATGAAGAAAAACAGGCTTGCAAGTTCACCCATGGATGCGGCGCTTGATTACCTTTCAGACAGGGCGCGCACCGTGCGCGAGGTTGAGGAAAAGCTTGATTCGCTAAACTATGGCGAATACGAAGTGAATCAGGTTATAAGCAGGCTTATAGAGCTGAAATATCTTGACGACGAAAAATATGCGGCGGATTTTATCACTACCCGCCTTGCTACAAAGCCAATAAGCAGAAAAAAGCTTTGGACGCAGCTATATGCGCATAAGCTTTCAAAGGATGTTATAAACGCCGCGCTTGAAGCCGTAACGCCCGAGACGGAGCAGGAAAATGCACTTGCCGTGGCGAAAAAGTTTGACGCTCAGTTCGCTTCGCTTGAAGAACACGAGCGTAAGCAGCGCGTTACGCGGCGGCTTATGGGACGCGGCTTTGGATACGACGCGGCAAAGTGCGCGCTGGAAACGATATTCGACAATGCCGATGATGTGGATTTCTCCTGCGCGGATGATGAGGACGGCGAATAACAAAAAATGGAACAGCTAACGTTTGAAAAGATAAAGGCGCTGATTGGCGAAAGAAAGCCGACCGCTAATAAGGGGGATAACGGCCGCGCGCTTATAATCGCGGGCAGCGAACTGATGAGCGGGGCTGCGCTCATGTGCGCGGCGGCAGCGCTGCGCGCGGGCGTAGGCACGCTGAAGGCAGTTGTGCCAAACGGGGCGCGGCAGGCGTTTTACAGCGTGCCTGAATGCATGTGCATTGCGTTCGGCGGCGAGAAATGGAATGAGCTTGACGAAAGCTTCATTGCGCCGTATATTGCCGAAGCGAGCGCCATATGCGTAGGACCCGGCATGGGTAAGGATAGCGGGGTTGAAAACACGGTGCGGCTTGCGCTTGCGGCAAAAAAGCCGATCGTGATAGATGCGGATGGGCTTAATGCGCTCTCACGCATGGAGGATACTGCAAATATGCTGCACGATAAGGCCGTGCTTACGCCGCACATAGGCGAAATGGCGCGGCTTACGGGGCTGAGTACGGCATACATAAAAGAAAATCAGGCGGAAGTGGCCGCAAAGTATGCCAAACAATGGGGCTGCACGGTGCTGCTGAAATCATACCGAAGCGTTATAGCCTGCCACGACGGGCGCATCGCGCTGAACACAAACGGCAACAGCGGCCTTGCAAAGGGCGGCAGCGGGGATGTGCTCAGCGGCATAACGCTTGCCATGCTGAGCCAAGGGCTGGAGCCGTTCGGCGCGGCGTGTGCGGGGGCGTATACGCTTGGCGCGAGCGCGGAAGAGGCGATGGCGCTGCTGAAGGAACGCATGCTTATGGCGCGGGATGTTACGGACGCGGTTGAACAAACGGTAAACAAATTGTTTGAATAAACAAATTCAAGGAGGAAAAGAAAAATGCTCTTATTGAAAAACGGAAACGTGATGACAATGGCAGGCCCGGCGTTCGTGGGCGACGTGGCTATAGAAAACGGCAAAATAGTCGCCGTGGGCCAGAGCCTTTCGTACAGCGATGCGGAAGTGCGCGACGTTACAGGCATGACCGTTATGCCCGGCATAGTTGATCCGCATTGCCATATAGGCATGTGGGAGGACGCGATGGGCTTTGAAGGCGCGGACGGGAATGAATGCACAAATCCCATAACTCCCGAGCTTAGGGCGATCGACGCCATAAATCCATACGACCGCTGCTTTGAGGAAGCGGCTGCGGGCGGCGTGACCACCTGCGTGACAGGCCCCGGCAGCGCGAACGTTATAGGCGGACAGTTCGTGGCGATAAAGACATATGGCGACAGTGTAGAGGATATGGTTCTGCGCTTTCCCGTGGCTGTAAAGGCAGCCTTTGGCGAAAACCCCAAGCGGGTATATAATGGGAAGAACCAGACACCGTCTACCAGAATGGCTACAGCCGCCCTTATGCGCAAGGCGCTTGTTGAGGCGCAGGAATACAACGAAAAGCTTGAAAAGGGCAAGGCAGATCCCGAAAAGATGCCCGAAAGGAATCTTGGCAAGGAGATACTGGCGCGCGTGATACGCCGCGAACTGCCCATGAAGATACATGCGCACCGCGCGGATGATATACTTACCGCCATACGCATATGCCGCGAATTTAAGCTGCGCTACACGCTTGACCATTGCACGGAAGGATATCTTATAACCGATAAGCTTAAAGAGGCGCTCGGTGAGGACTGCGAAGGCATAATAGTTGGGCCGCTGCTTACCGACCGCAGCAAGATAGAACTGAAGAACCTTTCCTTCAAGGCGCCTAAGGTGCTGGAGCAGGCGGGTATAGAATACGCAATGATGACCGATCACCCCGTTACACCGGAACAGTATCTGCCCATATGCACGGCCGTTGCCGTGCGCGAAGGCGCAAGCGAGGAAGGCGCACTCAAGGCCATAACCATAAATGCTGCCAAGATAACCGGCATAGCGGACAGGGTAGGCTCCATAGAAGTAGGCAAGGATGCGGACATAGCCGTGTTCAGCGGTCATCCGTTCGATTTCCGCTCCCGCTGCGTGCTCACGCTGGTAAACGGCAAAGTGGCGCATGAGGAACATTAACAAAGCCTATAGTAGTATAATAAAATAAAAATTGGGGCTGTAAGGGGTTGCTCTTTTGGCCCCAATAGCGTATTATTTGTAAAAAATTGGCCTCGGAGAGGATTTATGCTTGTAACTTGGTATGGTATAATGCTAAAATACTAAGGATAAGTCCTTATTGGAGGTTTATGTGCGCATAATCGCAGGCTCCTGCAAGGGGCGGCCTATACTCGCGCCGAAGGGAATGGATACCCGTCCTACACTAGATAGGGTGAAGGAATCGCTTTTCGGCATAATACAGTTTCAGCTTTACGGTAAAACCGTGCTTGACCTTTTTGCAGGATCCGGCAATCTGGGGCTTGAGGCGCTCAGCCGCGGGGCAAGCTTTGCGGCGTTCAACGATATGTCCCGCGATGCGGTAAAGGTGATACGTGCAAACATTGAAAAGCTTGGCTTTGAGCAGAAATCGGTCGTCATGAATGTAGACTTTGCCCAGGCCATACGCTCGCTCTCGGCAAGGAGGTTTGATATCGTGTTCCTTGACCCGCCGTACAGGGCCGGGCTTATGGAAAAGGCGCTGAAGGAGCTTAGTACAGCGGGCATATTGAATGATGGCGCGATGGTAATAGCCGAGCATGATGCGCATATTGCGCCGGTGGATACGGGGGCGCTTGTGCTTTATGACAGGCGAATATACCGCGACACCGCGCTGTCCTTTTATAGGCTGGAAGGAGAAGAATGAAAAACGCTGTTTTCCCGGGAAGCTTCGATCCGTTTACGATTGGGCATCTTGATATACTCAAGCGGGCATGCGAAATATTCGATCATGTTACCGTGTGCGTTATACCAAATCCCGCCAAGCATTATCTTTTCAGTGATGAGGAACGGGTCATGCTGATAAACCGCGTGATAGAGGCGGAGGGGATAAAGAACGCGGCGGCGGACAGCTTCAGCGGGCTTACCGTTGAATGCGCGCGTAAGCACGACGCGGGGTTTATAGTGCGCGGGCTTCGCTCATATGACGATTATGAGTTCGAGACCAATATGGAGTACTTTAATAAGCGCCTTGCGCCGGAGGTGCAAACGGTGTATCTTGCGTGTGATGCGGCGCATGTGCACATAAGCTCAAGCGCGGTGCGCGAATTGATGAAATACGGTGCGGATATCGGCGCGCTGGTGCCGAATGAAATATCTGAATACATCCTTGGAAAGGTTGAGAAAAATGAGCAATAATATCCAGAATATGCAGATTTTTACCATTATAGGCCAGATAGAAGATATGGTTGAAAACAGCCCCCGTCCAAAAATAGGCGGAGCGAACAAGCGCGTGATAGACGTTGAAGAAATGATGGATCTGCTGGGCGATCTTAAGGTCACAATACCGGAGGATATCCGCAGGGCCAACAGCGTTATAGTCGATGCGCAGTCCATGATAGACAATGCTGACGAGCACGCAAGGGACGTTGTGAGCCAGGCTGAGACCGACGGCGAAAAGATAGTGGCCGACGCTAAGCAGAAGGCGGCGGATATAATAGAAAAGGCGCGCAGCGAATACGAAAGGCTTGTATCAGAGGACGAGATATATCAAGAAGCGCAGCGCAGAGCGAAGCTGCTTGCGCAGAAGGCGGAAGCAAACGCCGGCCTTGTATTTGAAAATGCTAAGTGCTATGCGGACGATGTTCTTAAGGATCTTGAAAACTTCCTTAATGAGTACCGTCAGCTTGTTGCTATAAATCGAAAGGACCTTGACGCAAGGAATACTGCAAACGCCAATAATCAGCCCTCTGCCGAGCCTGCAGCCGAAAACGAAAACGGCAATGCGAACGCGGCAGAGAAAGAAACCGTAGCCGAAGAGCCCAAGAAGCATACCCATACGGCCAAGATGAAGTCCAAGCCCATTGATGACGAGGAAGAGGATGAATACGAGGACGAGGAAGACGACGAAGAAGAAAAGGGCGGATTCTTTGGCAAACTGTTTGGAAAGAAAAAGAAGAATATCGACTTCGACGACGATGATTTCGACGACGAAGAATAATTCGCATAAACGATGATAAACCGCGGCGCGAATAGCGCCGCTTATTTTTTTATAAGGAGATAAAGTACCATGGCAATGCTGCAAACGACCATACCCGAAGGGTACAAAACCAAGTTGAACCTTTATGACACGCAAAATGCTATTGCGCTGATAAAGGCCACGTTTCAGGAAGCGCTTTCGGGCATGTTGAACCTCAAGCGCGTATCCGCGCCGCTGTTCGTATATCCGGATACGGGTCTGAACGATAACCTTAACGGCGTGGAACGCCCTGTACGCTTTGATGCGCCCGCAACAGGGAGGGATGCAGAGGTTGTGCATTCGCTGGCAAAATGGAAGCGTTATGCGCTGAAGCGTTATGATTTTCATGAGGGACGCGGCCTTTACACGGACATGAACGCTATCCGCAGGGATGAAAGGCTGGATAATCTGCATTCAATATACGTTGACCAGTGGGACTGGGAAAAGGTGATAACCAGACAGGATAGGAACAGGGCGTATCTTGAGCGCACGGTACGTTCAATAGTGGAAGCAGTTGGCTATACGCTGGCCGTTGTGCAGGCGAAGTATCCTGTGCTTAATGTGCAGATGAACCGCGAAGTAACGTTCGTAACCAGCCAAGAGTTGCTGGATATGTATCCGGATAAGACTGCCAAGGAGCGAGAATACCTTTTTGCCAAGGAACACGGCACCATATTCGTTGAAAAAATAGGCGGTGTGCTTTCAAACGGCGAACCGCACGACGGCCGCGCACCCGACTACGACGATTGGGAACTCAACGGCGACATAATACTTTATAACAGCGTGCTGGACAGCGAATTTGAAATATCCAGCATGGGCATAAGGGTTGATGAGGAATCCATGAAAAAGCAGCTTGCTGCGGCGCATTGCGAGGAACGTGCGGAGCTGCCGTTCCATAAGGCGCTGCTCAACGGCGAACTGCCGCTCACTATAGGCGGAGGTATAGGCCAGTCCCGCCTTTGCATGTTCATGCTTGAAAAGGCGCACATCGGCGAAGTGCAGTCCTCCATATGGGATAAGCATACCATGGAAGAAGCGGAGAAAGCAGGAGTAATACTGCTCTAATCCCGCTCAATACCGGCGTTTTTCAGCCTTTCCAACCTTGCTTTTGCGGCGCAGATAAGCATTACCGCGCCCATTGCCGCCATTGAGCAGGCAAGTATAGCAAGGGCGGAAAGGCTGTTTTGCCCTAATGTTTCCATTATTTCCGGCTCTGCGGTAACGCTTTGCGCACCATTGCAGCAGAGAGGGAACAACAGATACGCTATCAGCGCGGCAAGCATGCCCTGCGCCAGCTTGCATATCAGATACTTCTTTATATCTATACGCATGAATATCATGCTCTGCGCCATTATGCAAAGCCCGCCGAAAGAGAACGCGAATGCGGCAAGCGCCGTGGCTTCCCGTAAGCTGAGCGCAGCATCAGCTATGCGGTTAGCGCCGGTTGCGGCTTCAACCGCGGCGCATATCATCACTTCGGCTGCATGGCCGGAGCCATTGAGCAGCAGTATAAGCTGCTTGAGCGGCCAAGCGATTATGCTCAGCAGGCCGGTTATTTCCAGCATACGCATCAGAACAGAAAAGAACACTATCATGCCGCATATTGATATGAGTGATGCTGCGGCTTCCGTAACGCTGGCGGCAAAGAGTACGCCGGCATTTGCTTTTTCCTCACGTGCTTCAATGTGCGCAGGCATGGGCGTTGTTTTTAAGGCTACTATAAAGAAAACAAGCATGGCTATAAGCTGCGCCGAAACTATCGGTATAGCGGCCTGAGGGCAGCGCAGCATGGATGAAGCAAACGCGCCTGTAATGAACATGGGACTGAGTGCATTGAGAGAGGCGGCCATTACTGTATTATCCTGAGTGCTGTCGCCGTATATTCCGGCACAAAGCCTTGCCCCGCCGGGCGCGCCTGATATGAAGGACAGCGCCATAAGCGCCGCCGGATTGCCAAGACTTATAAGCCCAAGCTTGCGCATAAGCCCCGTGCATACAAAAAACGGCAGCAACGCAGGCATAACGCTGTTTTGCCACAGGGCGAAGCCGCTGCGTGCAGCCTCGGCCGCTTCGCCATTCAATGCTATAAGCGCGCCGCAAAGCAGCACGCATAACGAAAAGACTATTTTTCTGCTCATGCTATAATGTATGAACAGATGGATGGGAGTATTTAGACTATTATAAACTTTCTTTTGAATTCGCTTATCGCTTTGCCGTTTAGCTGCGCGGCTTCTGCTGCAAAAATATCCTTTTCAAAGGCGGCTTTGGCACTTTCGCTGAGCTTATCATAATCCGCGCGGCAGGCAACGAGGGGGAGCGAGGCCTTTTTTGTCATTTCACCTATCAGCGGCAATGCTTCGCGGCGCGCGCCGAGCACGCGGATATACTCCGGCAGCGGATGACATGCATAGTCGCTTTTTGTTATGCCAAGCAGCGTGTTTATGCATATTCTGCGTATGCGTGAAAGCGTGTATCGCTTGCTCTTTATATTCATGGTAAGCCCGGCAAAGCCGCTGTTTTCGCGGCATGTGGTGTATATTGCGTTCTCAAGCCCTTCGGCAACGTCAGGCAGGGCGGCAATGCAGCTTGGGCTTAGCCTGCGCAGCGCGTATATAACGGCCTGAGACAGCGATTCAATGTTCATCATATTCAAATCAGCGACTGCGCCATATACGCTTTGGGGAACGGCATGGCGTATAGCGCAGGTGTTGTTGCCCGAAAGCGCTGTACGGATGGCGGACGCGCTCATGCTGCCGCTTTCGGTTTTGGCAGAATCGTGCTGCGCACCCGTGCGCATTACGGCCATGGGAACAATGGGTGCATTCAGCTTGGCTATGGCATTTATGTATTCAATGCCCAGTATGTTGTTCGCGCAGGAGAGAAGGCGGGCGTTCTCCGCGCCGAGCGTTGCGCATAACGCTGCGGAGCGTGCGGCGGGAAAGCTTTTGCCTGATGACAGGGCCGAGGCAAGCGCGGCTTTATATTCGGCGGACTCGGCTTTTAGCGAATTGGCCATGCGGCTGAGAATTGTCGCGTCTCCGCATTCCGCACCGAAGGAGAGCGAATCGACTATTCCTGTGGAGTTGAGCAGGCTTACGCCGCCCACAGCGAACCTTTCCGCCTGAGCCATGGAGAACATGACCGGCAGCATCAGCACTATGTCCGCTCCGTTCTCGAGAGCCCATTTGGCACGGATATACGGATCGTATGCCGCAACATCGCCGCGCTGCACAAACCAGCCGCTCATGGCAACTATAACGGGTCGGCCGCCGTTTTGCGCCTTTGTACGCTCAATATGAAAGCGGTGGCCGTTATGGAATGGATTGTATTCGGCAATTATGCCCGTGCAGCGCGTCATAACACATTGACTCCCAAGCGGTTTATAACCAGATTATATCATGCAATGTATGCTTTTTGAATAAAAAACGCCACAAATCCCAATAATGGCTATGATATAAGCAAAAAAGGTGCTATAATACATAGTTGTGGCCTGAGGCCAGAAGTTATACGCTTTTTTTGAAAGGAGCAAACTAAAATGTCAGTGTTGGACAGCATTAAAGAGAAGGCTAAAGCGGACGTGAAGCACATTCTGCTTCCTGAAGGCAGCGAGGAGCGCACCGTTCAGGCCGCAAGGATAATTACCGATGAGAAGATCGCAAAGGTCACGCTGCTCGGCGATGAGGAAGAGATAAAGAAGGTTGCGGAGAAATTCAACGTATGCCTCTGCGGTATAGACATAATCAATCCTCTTACCGATCCCGATTTTGAGCATTATGCAAACGGCTTCTACGAGCTGCGCAAGGCCAAGGGCATAACCCCCGAAAAGGCCCGCGAGACCATAAAGAACACGCTGTTCTATGCCTGCATGATGATAAAGGAGGGCAAGGCGGACGGCATGGTTTCCGGCGCAATAAACACCACAGGCAACACCCTTAGGCCGGGCCTTCAGATAATAAAGATGGCCAAGGGCATCAACACAATTTCCAGCTGCTTCATAATGGAAATACCCAATAAAGAATACGGCGACAATGGCCTTATGCTGTTCGGCGACTGCGCCATAAACATCAACCCCAATCCCGATGAGCTGGCCTCCATAGCCATTGCCACCGCCAACACCGCAAAGACTCTGCTCGGCATGGATCCGAAGGTAGCTATGCTTTCCTTCTCCACCAAGGGCAGCGCCAAGCACGAGAACGTGGACAAGGTCACCGCGGCACTTGCTAAGGTGAAGGAACTCGCGCCCGAGTTGGATGTTGACGGCGAACTTCAGGCGGATGCCGCCATGGTTCCCAAGGTTGCTGCGCTCAAGGCTCCCGGCAGCAAGGTTGCCGGCCATGCCAACGTGCTTATATTCCCCGACCTGCAGGCGGGCAACATCGGCTATAAGCTGGTGCAGCGCCTTGCCGGTGCCGAGGCTGTAGGCCCCGTGTCCCAAGGCTTCGCAAAGCCCATAAACGATCTGTCCCGCGGCTGCAGCATTGCGGACATAGTTTCCGTGGTCGCTATAACCGCTGTTCAGGCGCAGGCTATCAAGTAATATAAGGATGGAGATTAAAATGAAAGTTCTTGTTATTAACGCGGGAAGCTCTTCCCTCAAGTATCAGCTTATCAACGTTGACAACGGCGAAGTTATCGCCAAGGGCCTTTGCGAGCGCATCGGCATAGAAGGCTCCATGCTTACCTATAAGCCCGAAGGCAAGGGTAAGTTCGAGTTCAAGCAGGATATGAAGGACCATACCGACGCCATCCGCATGGTGCTTGATGCGCTGGTCGATCCTAAAATAGGCGTTGTGAAGAGCATGGACGAGATAGACGCCGTTGGCCATCGCCTTGTACACGGCGGCGAAAAGTTCAATAAGTCCGTCATAATCACCGATGAACTTATAAAGGAAATGGAAGTTCTCACTCCGCTGGCTCCGCTGCACAACCCCGCCAATTTGATGGGCGTGCGCGCCTGCCAGGCCATAATGCCCAACACCCCGATGGTAGGCGTGTTCGATACCGCTTTCCATCAGACCATGCCCCCTAAGGCATTCCTGTACGGCCTGCCCTATGAAGCATACAAGGAGCACATGGTTCGCCGTTACGGTTTCCACGGCACTTCCCATATGTATGTTTCTCAGCGCGCGCTGACCAAGCTGGATATGCCCAAGGAAGACACCCGAATAATCACCTGCCATCTGGGCAATGGTTCCAGTATTTCTGCCATAAAGGGCGGCAAGTGCGTGGATACCTCCATGGGTCTTACTCCCCTTGAAGGCGTACCCATGGGCACCCGCTGCGGCGATATGGACCCCGCCATCGTTACCTACCTGATGGAAAGGCTGAACCTTGACAAGAAGGGCATAGACAATTACCTGAACAAGAAGAGCGGCGTACTTGGCATTTCCGGCGTGTCCAGCGACTTCCGCGATTTGGAAGAGGCGGCCAACAACGGCAACGAGCGCGCTCAGCTTGCGCTTGACACCTTCTGCTACAAAGTAAAGAAGTACATCGGCGCATACGCTGCCGCCCTTGGCGGAGTCGACGCGATAGTATTCACCGCAGGCGTTGGCGAAAACGACCGCGGCGTGCGCGAAAAGGTTCTCAGCGGCCTTGAATATCTGGGCGTTGACGTTGATTTCGACTTCAACAATTCCTGCCCCCGCGGCGAGGAAGTGGAGATTTCCAAGCCCACCAGCCGCGTGAAGGTTTTCGTCATCCCGACCGACGAAGAGATGATGATCGCCCGCGATACGGCTGCTCTTACCGCCAAATAAGCAAAATACCCGCAAAAAACGGTGCTTTTGATACAAGATATTGTTGACAAACGATATCGCAACGGATAAAATAGATGAGGTTGACTTTTTATGAAGTTGAACGTGGCAACGGAGCTTAAGCTTCCCGGGCGCGAAGGGCATGCGGTTCTTTGCGAAAGAATAGAGGACATTGAGTATCCCGGCCGGTGGATTCGCTTTGCGGACGATGTAACGGTTGAGATAAATTATGTTTTCGACGGGAGCGGCTTTGAAACCTCAGGCAGCGTCAAAACGGCGCTGAAGGGCGAATGCGCCCGCTGTGCGAAGGAACTTACGGTTCCGTTTGCGCATGAGTTTGAGGAGCGGTTTGAAAAAAACGCGCCGGAAGACGGCGACGCCTATCCGTTCAGCGGAGAAGAGCTTGACCTAAGCGACCTTGTGCGCGACACCATATTGCTGAACATGGAGAACTATGTTCTGTGCAAAGATGATTGCCGCGGACTGTGCCCGGTATGCGGGTGCGATTTGAATACAGTACAGTGTTCCTGTGAGCAGGAAGCGGAGGAGGATAATCCGTTCGCTAAGCTCAAGGCGCTGTTTAACGAGGATAAGGAGGTGTGACAAATGGCGGTCCCCAAGAGAAAAACATCCAAGGCGAGGCGTGATTCACGCAGGAGCAGCAACTGGAAGCTTTCCATCCCCGGCATCGTGGCTTGCCCGCAGTGCCATGAGCCCAAGCTGGCCCACAGGGTTTGCAAGAATTGCGGCTATTACGACGGCAAGCAGGTCGTCAAGGTTGAAGAAGCCAAATAATTTATTTGACCTTTAAGTAAATAGAGGATGCGTTTCGCGTATCCTCTTTTTGCGTTATTCAGAAATATGTGATAGAATAGCATATATTTTTAATACGGAAGGATATTTGCACTTATATGATACGCATAGCGTTAGACGTTATGGGCGGGGATAATTGCCCCGGCGCGGCGGTGGACGGCGCGGTAAGGGCCGCGGCAGCCAATCAGGATATAGCCATAACACTTGTTGGTAAAGAGCAGGCGATAAAGGATGAACTTGCAAAGCTGAATGTAAACAGCGGCAGGATAACAATACTTGACGCGGCGGAGGAGATAGACTGCCATGAGCAGCCGACCGCCGCAATAAGAAAAAAAGAAGCATCCATGGTAAAGGCGCTGAACCTTGCAGCAAAAGGCGATGTGGATGCGGTCGTATCCTCCGGCAGCACGGGCGCGCTGCTTGCGGGTGCAACGCTTATAGTCAAGCGCATAAAGGGTGTTAAGCGTCCGGCACTTTCTCCGCTGTTGCCAACGGTTAAGGGCGGCTGGATAATGCTGATAGACTGCGGTGCAAATACGGACTGCAAGCCGCAGTATTTGCAGCAGTTCGGCGTGATGGCAAGCGCATATATGCAAAGCGTTATGGGTGTGGAGAACCCGCGTATATCGCTGCTGAACAATGGTGAGGAGGCCGAAAAGGGCTGCGAGCTGACCAAAGCGGCATATAAGCTGCTGAGTGCGGCGCCTATAAACTTTGCTGGAAATTGCGAGGCAAGGGAAGTGCTTTCGGGTGAATTCGACGCGCTGGTTTGCGACGGATTCGTCGGCAATGTGGTGCTTAAATATACCGAAGGGCTTGCAAGTTCAATGATGGCTATGCTCAAAACAGAGCTTACGGCCAATTTTAAGTCCAAAATCGGCGCGGCGCTTTCAATGGATGCATTCCGCCGCTTCAAAAAGAAGATGGATTATAAAGAAGTTGGCGGCGCGCCGCTGCTTGGCATAAACGGCTGTGTTATAAAGGCGCACGGAAGCTCCGATGCAAAGGCGTTCGCTTCGGCCATAAGGCAGGCGGAACTGTTTGTGAAAGGTAATGTGAATCCCAAGATAGCCGAGGCCATTGCATCACTTCCGGATGAGGAATAAACGCATAATGCGGCGCGGTATAGCATTTTGAAGGATTGACATATTATGCCGCTGGGGCTAAACTTAAATAATATAGCAGAGCATGAAAGGGGACGCTTAAAATGGAGTTTGAAAATGTACGCAAGAATATAGCAAGGCAGCTTGACATTCCCGAGGAGTCCATAACCATGGAATCCAGGCTTATTGAGGATCTCAAGGCCGACTCACTGGACGTTGTTGAGCTTATAATGGATCTGGAGCAGCAGTACGGTATTGAAATACCCGATGACGATCTGCCCAACATCCATACCGTTGGCGACATAGTGAACTACATCAACAAGAAATAAACCCATCTGGAAAGCATAGGGGCCGCCTGAACAATGCGGGCAGCCCCTTTTTTCCGCACAGGAGGAAAAATGGACGCAGATAGGCGAAAAAAGCTTGAATCGCTGGAAAGGCGCGTTGGATACAGCTTTAATGATAAAAGGCTGCTTGATATGGCGCTTACGCATACGTCCTACGTTAAAGGGGACGGCAGGGCAAGCGCGCATAACGAAAGGCTGGAGTTTTTGGGCGACGCGGTGCTTGAACTTTGCGTAAGCGAGTATCTATATAACCGCTTTGCCGAATATAACGAGGGCGACATGACGCGGCTTAGGGCGCAGACGGTGTGCGAAGGCGCGCTTTATGACGTTGCAAAAAAGCTGGAACTCGGCAAATCGCTTCTGCTTGGGCGCGGGGAGGATCATTCCGGCGGCAGGGAGAAGCCGAGCATATTGAGCGACGCTGTGGAGGCGCTGATAGGCGCTTTGTACATTGACGGCGGCATGGATACGGCAAAGGGCTTTATAATGAGCTTTATCGGCACGGCGGTGCAGAGCGCCGTAAGCGGTGGGCCGCATAAGGATTACAAGACCATGCTTCAGGAATATGTACAAAAGCGGCATATGGGTCAGATAGCATATGTGCTTACGGGCAGCAGCGGGCCGGACCATAATAAGGTTTTCAATATGGACGTTACGGTTGCGGGCGCGGTGGTAGGCAGCGGCGATGGCAAAACCAAGCAGGAAGCCGGCCAGCATGCGGCAAAGGCCGCGCTTGAGGAAATGGGCATTATTTCCCAGCCCGAAAGGAACGAAGATTGAGGCTGACCAAACTGGAAATGTACGGGTTCAAATCATTTGCCCGTAAAACAGAAATTGTATTTGACGACGGTATAACGGCAATTATAGGCCCCAACGGCAGCGGCAAAAGCAACATTGCGGACGCTGTGCGCTGGGTTTTGGGCGAGCAGAGCGCAAAGGCACTGCGCGGCGAAAAGATGGAGGACGTTATATTCAACGGGACAGAGGCGAAAAAGCCGCTTTCTTACGGCGAAGTATCGCTCACGTTTGATAATTACGACCATGAATTGGCAACCGATTTTAACGAAGTATGCGTTACGCGCCGCATATATAGGAGCGGAGAAAGCGAATACTTTATTAACCGTTCCTCCTGCCGAAGGAAGGATATAGCGGAGCTTTTCCGGGACACGGGCGTTGGCCGCGAGGGCTATTCCATAATAGGTCAGGGCCGCGTGGAGCAGATACTTTCCGCAAAATCGGCGGACAGGCGCAGCGCGTTTGAGGAAGCGGCGGGCGTTATGAAGTTCCGCGTGCGCAAGGAGGAAGCCGCGCGGAAGCTTGAAAGCACCAAGGTCAACATGGATAGGCTCAGCGATATTATAAAAGAGCTTGAGGAACGTGTAGGCCCGCTGGAAGAACAAAGCGCCGCTGCGAGAGAATATCTTAAGCTGCGTGATGAGCTGAAAGAAATAGAGATAAACGTATTCCTTTATCAATACGATAGGCTTAACGAACGCATAAACACTCTGAATGAAGCAATAGAATCCATCGGGGAAGAGCTAAAGCAAAAAGAGGAAATAGAGGCCGCCATTGCGGCGAACTGTGCGCAGGAAGAAGAACTTGAGCGCGCGCTGAACACGTCCATAAGTCAGGTACAGGCTGAATTGCTTAAAATGACTACGGGCGTTGAAGGTCACGCGGGCGAATCAAAGGTGCTCAGCGAGCGTATGGAGGCGTTCATGCGCGAAAAGGAGCAGCGGCAGAACCAGCTTGATAATAACGAAAAAAGATACGATGAGCTGGCCGGACAAATAGATGAAAGCCGAAGGAAAGCTGAAGAAAGCGAAGCCGAGCTTTCCGCAAAGCGTACAGAGGCCGCCCAAGCGGCGGAAGAGCTGAATCAACTGAGCGCACAGGCGGAGAAGAAGGAAGAAAGCTTGGAAGAACAAAAGGCCGCGCTGATAGATGCGATGAACCGCATTGCCGATGCGAGGATACTTATATCCCGCTTTGAAACCATGCGCCAAGGCCTTGTGGCTCAGGCGGAAAACATGGCGCGCAACAGGGCGCGGGCCGAAGAAAAGCGAACCGAGCTGAAGGAAGAATACGCCCGGGCGGAAGCGGAGCACAATAAGCTGCTCAGCGAAAAAGAAGAGCGCAAAAGGCAGCGCGAGGCCGCGATACAAAGGCTGAACAACATAAACCAAAGCCTTAAACAGGCGCGGGAGGACGCACGCAGGGCGGAACAGCAGAGCGAAGCGGGCAAATCCAGACTGAAAGTGCTGGAGGAAATGAAACGCGCGCATGAAGGCTATTATGCAAGCGTAAAAAACCTGTTGCGGGACAGCGAACGGGATACGGCATTAAAGCGCATGATAGAAGGCGTTGTTGCGGAGCTGATAAGCGTACCCGGCGAATATGAAACGGCAATAGAAATGAGCCTTGGCCCGGCGCTGCAAAACATAGTAACGCCGGATGAAAACGACGCCAAGGCCGTTATTGAGCATCTTAGGCGCAAGGGCTACGGCAGGGCAACGTTTTTGCCGATATCCGCAATGCGCGCGAGAATGCTTGACCAGCGGGAGCTGAACTGCTGCCGCGTGAACGGGTTCATAGGCGTTGCAAGCGAGCTTGTAAGCTTTGATGAAAAATACAGGGGTATAATAGAAAACCTGCTGGGGAGAACCGTAATAGTAAGCGACCTTGACGCGGCAATTGCGATTAACCGCCAGGCGAGGGCTTCGTTCAGAATCGCCACGCTAAAGGGCGATATTGTCAACCCCGGCGGATCGATGACCGGCGGCAGCGTGCAGAAACGCGAATTCAGCATAATAGGCCGCGAGCGCGAGATAGAGGAGCTTACGAAGCGAACCGCGGCGCTGGACAGGGAGAAGGCGCAGCGGGAGGAAGAATACGCACGGCTTGAAGCTTCGCTCTCCGGCGCGCAGGACGCATTGGAGGAAGCTGGGGACGCGCTGCATGAAAAGGAGCTTGAAATAGCCACCCATGCCGAGAAGCTGGACATAATAGAAAAATATCTTTCGGAAGCTGAAGAAGCGCTTTCCGCCGCAGAGGAAGGCGAAAGCCAGATAAACGATGACATTGCCGGCATAGACGCGCGCTATAAGGCGGCGACGGAGGATAGATCCACGCTTGAGCAGAGCAATACCGCAACGCAGGCGGATATACGCGCCGCGCAGCAGGAACTTTCGTCGCTTAAAGCAAAGCTATCCGAATGTACCGAGCGCGAAGCGCAGTGCCGCATAGCGCTGGCAAGGAGCGAAAAGGAGGCCGCCGCGCTGAAAAACGAGCACGACAGGCTTGCAAAGGAAGAAAAAGCACTTGCGGCGGCGATAGAGGAAGACAGGCGCGTGATTTCCGGCTTTGCGGGAAGGTTCATGGAACTGAGCGGCAAGCTGAAGGAAATAGAGGGCAGCATAAGCGAAGAACGTCAAGAGGTGGATAAGCTGACGGACAGGCTGCATACAATGGAAGAAGAACGCGCGAACCGGCTTAATACGATAGACGAACTGCGCCGGCGGCGCGAAAACGTTGCTGAAGAAGCAAAAGAACTTGGCGACAGGCTGCATAAAAACGAACTGGGCCTGAACAGGGCAGAGATGGAGCTGAAATCCTCGCAGGATAAAATGTGGGAAGATTATGAGCTTACATACGACAATGCCCTGCCGTACAGGCGGCAGATAGCCGTTACGGCATCGCACATACGCATAGACGAACTGAAAAAGGCCATACGTGCTCTGGGCGATGTTAACATTGCCGCGATAGATGATTACAAGAGCGTTAAGGAGCGCTACGATGAAATGAGTGCGCAGTATGCCGACCTTACCACGGCAAAGGCCGATCTAAGCCAGCTTATAGATGAACTGACGCGGACGATGGAAAACGAATTCCGCAGGCAGTTTGAAAAAATACAGCAGAACTTTTCTGCAACGTTTGCTGAGCTTTTCGGCGGCGGCAAGGCGGAGCTTGTGCTTAGCGACAAGAACGACATTCTCAACTGCAATATAGATATTATTGCCCAGCCGCCTGGAAAGAAACTGCAGCTACTGAGCCTACTTTCGGGCGGGGAAAGGGCATTGACGGCTATCGCGCTGCTGTTTGCAATATTAAAGCTTAAGCCTACGGCATTCTGCATACTGGACGAAATAGAGTCCGCACTGGACGAAGTGAACGTAAGCACAGTGGCGCAGTATGTGCAGCGGTATTCAAAGGATACTCAGTTTATTATGATAACCCACCGCAAAGGCAGTATGGAAGTATGCAACGCGCTTTACGGCGTGGCGATGGAAGAAAGGGGCATCTCCAAGGTGGTGTCCGCCAGATTCAACGGATAAGGAGGAACTATGGAAAAGAAGATGGGCTTTTTTGAAAAGCTGAAGAAAAGCCTGAGCAAGGCCGGGAACGGCATGCTTGGCGCGATATTTGCGGGCGGGGAGCGCGTGAATAACGAATTCTATGAAGAACTTGAGGAAGCCATGATAGTCGCCGACATGGGCATGGATACGGCTGAAAGGCTTATAGATGCGCTGAGGGATAGCCTTGACGAAAAGGGCATTAAGACCCGCACCGAAGCACGGCAGGAACTTAGGCGCATAGTTGCGGACGAAATGCGGGCGGACAGCGAATTTGCCGCGGACAAGGGGCCTGCGGTTCTGCTGATAGTTGGCGTTAACGGCGTTGGTAAAACCACGTCCATAGGCAAGCTTGCGGCGTACTATGTATCCAAAGGCAGGCAGCCCATGATGGCCGCGGCGGATACGTTCCGCGCGGCGGCGGCGGAGCAGCTTACCGTTTGGGCGGAGCGCAGCGGGGTGCAGATAGTTAAGCACGGCGAAGGCGCGGATCCGGCAGCGGTGGTGTTCGATGCGGCGGCAAGTTTCAAGGCACGCAAGCGCGACATTTTGCTTTGCGACACGGCGGGCAGGCTGCATAACAAAAAGAACCTTATGAGTGAGCTTGAAAAGATACGCCGCGTGCTTGACAGGGAACTGCCGGGTGTGCCGGTGGAGGCGCTGCTTGTGCTGGACGCAACAACGGGGCAGAACGCCATAATTCAGGCGCGCGCGTTCGGCGAAAGCACGGGACTTACAGGCGTTATAATAACCAAGCTTGACGGCACGGCAAAGGGTGGCATGGCCGTGGCCATAAAGAATGAGCTGGGATTGCCGGTACGCTTCATAGGCGTTGGTGAAGGGATAGACGATCTGAGACCGTTTGATGCGGACGCATTTGCGGAGGCGCTGATATAAAGTGAAACTGCTATTCAAACAGCGCTTTTTCTCCTGGTTCGACAGTTATGACATATACTATGAATCGGGCGAAACGGCATACGAGGTAAAGGGGCAGCTTTCGTGGGGCCATTGCCTGAAGATATTCGACCCAAGCGGCAATGAAGTTGGCACCGTCAAGGAAAGGGTTTTTACGTTCCTGCCCGCGTTTGAACTGTATGCAGGAAATGAATTCCTCGGTAGCATACGCAAGGAGTTTTCGCTCTTTACCCCGCGCTATAATATAGACTTTAACGGCTGGCACGTGGAAGGAAATTTCCTTGAATGGGACTATACCATAGTTAACACATATGGCACAACGGTAGCGACGGTATCCAAGGAACTGCTCAACTGGACGGATACATATGTACTGGATGTTGCAAACCCGAATGATGCGTTATATGTGCTGATGTTCGTGCTTGCGATAGATGCGGAAAAATGTTCGCGTAACTAAAAAGGAAATATAATACGGAGATGCAGGCAAAAATTGCTTGACATCTCCTTATTATTTGCTATAATAGCAAAGGTGTAAAGCTTGAAGCCTTTACAGGAGGTCTGAAGCATGGATAAGCGGCTTAGGCTCGGGCTGCTGCTGGATTGGTACGGCGCGCTGCTTACGGATAGGCAAAGGGCAACGCTTGAGCAGAGCCTGAACGAGGATTGCTCGCTGGCAGAAATTGCCGAAAGGGAAGGCGTCTCCCGCCAGGCCGTGCGGGATGCGATACTGCGCGGCGAGGATCAGCTGGAGCAATACGAAGCGAAGCTTGGCTTCCTTGCAAGGGACATGGCGCTGATAGCAAGCATAAACGAAATGCGGAAGAATAGCGCAGACGAAGATATGCAAAAGGGTTTGGATGCCCTTATTGAAAGGATAGAGGGAAACAATGGCATTTGAAGGGCTTTCCTCAAAACTGCAAAACGTTTTTAAAAAACTTGGCGGCAAAGGTAAGCTGAGCGAAAAAGAAGTGCGCGAGGCCATGCGCGAGGTAAAGCTTGCGCTGCTTGAGGCGGACGTTAACTTTGCCGTTGTAAAGAACTTTGTTAATAAGGTCACCGAAAGGGCAGTCGGATCGGAGGTACTGGAAAGCCTTACACCGGCCCAGCAGGTGATAAAAATAGTAAATGAAGAGCTTACCGCACTTATGGGCGGAACGGGTTCCAAAATAGAATTCGGTTCCAAAAGCCCCAGCGTGATACTGCTTGCGGGTCTTCAGGGCGCGGGTAAGACCACTATGGCGGGCAAACTTGCGGGTTATCTTTCCAAGCAATACGGCAAGTCACCCATGCTTGTGGCGTGCGATATATATCGCCCCGCGGCAATAGACCAGCTGAAGGTCGTTGGCTCCAAGGTAGGGGTTCCGGTGTTTGAGCGCGGACAGGCGGACCCTGTGGAGACGGCAAAGCTTGGCGTCGAGGAAGCACGCAGGCAACTGAAGGATCTTGTTATAATCGATACCGCGGGCCGGCTGCATATAGACGAAGGCATGATGGACGAGATCGCCGCGATAAGGGATGCGGTTCAGCCGGCAGAAATACTGCTGACTATAGACGCGATGACCGGTCAGGATGCGGTGAATGTTGCAAAGGCCTTCAATGAAAAGCTGGAGCTTACCGGCGTTATAGTAACAAAGCTTGACGGCGACACAAGGGGCGGCGCGGCGCTGAGCGTTAAGGCTGTTACGGGCAAGCCCATCAAGTTCTCCGGTACAGGTGAAAAGCTTACGGATATTGAGCCGTTCCATCCGGACAGGATGGCAAGCCGCATTTTGGGAATGGGCGACATGCTCACCCTTATCGAAAAGGCACAGAGCGCCTTTGACGAAAAGAAGGCCGTTGAACTTGAAGCCAAGCTGAGGAACGATGAGTTCACGCTGGAGGATTTCCTTGACCAGTTTGAACAGATGAAGAGTATGGGCTCCATGCAGGACATAATGGGCATGATACCCGGCATGGACGCATCAAAGCTTAGCAACATAGAAATAGACGAAAAGCAGGTTGCGCGCACGCAGGCTATAATAAAGAGCATGACGCCTAAGGAGCGCAGGAAGCCGGACATATTGAACGCCAGCCGCAGGCGCAGGATAGCGCGCGGCAGCGGAACCACCATTCAGGAGGTCAATCGGCTTATAAACCAGTTTGAAGCCACGCGCAAAATGATGCGCCAGTTTACCGGAAAAGGTAAAAAGGGCGGAAAGAAGGGCAAGCGCCGCTTCCCGTTCGGCTTCTAAAGAATGAACGATTACGGTAAAGCCGTTTTCGATATAAAAAGTGTAAACAACATATATTTCAGGAGGACACAACAATGCTTAAAATCAGACTTCGCCGCATGGGCGCCAAGAAGGCTCCTTTCTACCGTATAGTGGTTGCGGACAGCCGCGCTCCCCGCGACGGCGCTTTCGTTGAGGAAATCGGTTACTACAATCCCCTGACCGACCCCGCCGAGATAAAGGTTGACAACGAAAAGGCTCAGCAGTGGATAAAGAACGGCGCACAGCCCACCGATACCGTACGCGGCCTGCTCAAGAAGAGCGGAGCGATACAGTGACGGAGGAAGCGAACGGGAGGCAGTCCATGTCAGAACTGGTAAAGTTTATAGCGATGAGCTTAGTGGACAAGCCTGACGAGGTCAAGGTTGAAGAAAAAGAAGGCGACAAGGCTACCGTAATAGAGCTTAGCGTCGCCGCAGAGGATATGGGCAAGGTGATAGGCAAACAGGGCCGCATAGCCCAGGCTATCCGCTGCGTGGTCAAGGCCGCCTCTGTCAAGGAAAACAAAAAATACATCGTAGAGATAGTCTAATATGGCTGCGCTGTGCGAATTTTTCAGAATAGGCCGCATTGTGCGGCCTCACGGCGTTCATGGGGCGGTAAAGCTTGAACCCATGTCTGATTCGCTGATGCGCTATAAAAGGCTTAGGGAAGCCTATATAGAGCGCAACGGTGTAAGGGAGCCTATAACCGTATCGGACGTTGGCGTGAAGGAAGACGCGGTATATATGAGCATATCATGCAGCGCTTCGCGTGATGATGCGGAGGCGCTTCGCGGAGCGTATATATGCGTGGACAGGGCGCATGCAATGAAGCTTCCCAAGGATACCTACTTTGTGGAGGATCTTATAGGCTGCAGAGTGAGTGACGATACCGGGCGCGAGCTTGGCACGCTTACGGACGTGTTTGAAACTGGCGCAAACGATGTATATGAAATATCGGGCGAAAAGAAGCTGCTTTTGCCTGCACTTAAGTGCGCGATAATTTCGACCGATGTTGAAAACCGGTGCATGGTGCTGGATTCTAAGGTGCTTGAGGAGGTTGGCCTGTTTGAGGATTGACATACTTACAACCTTTACCGAGATGTTCCCGCCCGTATTGGGCGCAAGCATACTCGGCAGGGCTGCACAGAAGGGCATACTCGAATTCAACCTTTGCGATATACGGCAGTATTCCGAAAATAAGCACCATAATACGGACGATTATCCGTTCGGCGGAGGTGCGGGCATGGTAATGCTCGCCCAGCCCATCTATTCATGTCTGGACGCGGTAGATCCCGAGCATAAAGCAAGGAGGATACTGCTTTCCCCGCGCGGCAGAACGCTTTCGCCGGAGGTGGCGCGGGAATTGGCTAAGGAGGAGCATCTGCTTTTCCTCTGCGGGCATTACGAGGGCATAGACGAGCGCGTGAATTACGCCATGGATGAGGATCTCTCAATAGGCGACTATGTGTTGACCGGCGGCGAACTGGCCGCTATGGTGGCGATAGACTGCATCGCTCGCTTTATACCCGGCGTATTGGGCAGCAGCGAATCGGCGGAGACGGAATCGTTTTCAGACGGGCTGCTTGAATATCCGCAGTATACCCGCCCGGCTGAGTTTCGCGGCATGAAGGTGCCGGAAGTTTTGCTGAACGGTAACCATGCGCTGATAGAGCGCTGGCGGCGGGACAGGGCCATTGAACTTACGCTATCGCGCCGTCCGGAGCTGATGGAACACGTTGAACTCAACAAAAAGGACATAGCATTCATCCAGTCCATAAAAAAGGATGAAAAAGCAAGATAAACGGGCAAAAAATGGCTTGCATTGCAAGTGCGGCTGTGTTATAATGCCCTTTGTGACAAACGGGCGGTCCAATGTGGGTGTAATGGCCTATACGAACGTCTAAGGAAGGAGAAATAAAAATGGCAGACATCATCAGGGAACTTGAAAAGGAGCAGCTTCGTACAGACCTGCCCAAGCTGGAAGTGGGCGATACCGTCCGCGTATTCGTAAAGGTCATAGAAGGCTCCCGCGAGAGGCTTCAGAACTTCGAAGGCGTCGTTATTAAGATTCAGGGCGGCGGCATTCGCAAGTCCTTCACCGTCCGCAGGATATCCTACGGTATCGGCGTAGAGAGGACCTTCCCCTACAACAGCCCCCGCATCGGCCGCATCGAAGTGCTGCGCCATGGTCAGGTTCGCCGCGCCAAGCTGTTCTATCTGCGCAATCGCGTAGGTAAGGCTGCCAAGGTCGTCGAGCGTATAGACGAGAAATAAGTTTACCTAAACGATCAAACCAAGCCCCCAAGGCTTTATGCCCCTGGGGGCTTAATTATAGCAGGAGATACTTTTTATGCAGATACAATGGTACCCCGGGCATATGGCCAAGGCGCGGCGTATGCTGGAAGAAAACCTGAAGCTGATAGACGTTGTTGTGGAACTGGTTGACGCACGCGCGCCGCTGGCCACGCGCAATCCGGATTTCGATGCGCTGTTTTCCCAGAAAAGCAGGGTTATATTGCTGAACAAAAGCGACCTTGCCTCTGCCGAGCAGACAAAAAAGTGGATAGAATGCTACAAGGCTCAGAATATAAATGCCATTGCTTTTGTTTCCACATCAAGCGCAAAGCGTAAGGCAGCAGTATCGCTGATAGAGGCTGCGGCTGCCGATAAAGTGGCAAAGATGAAGGAAAAGGGCGTTATAAAGACCGTGCGTGCAATGGTTGTAGGCATACCCAATGTTGGCAAGTCCACATTTATAAACCGTATCGCCGGCGAAACCAAGGCTAAGGTTGGCGATAAGCCGGGCGTTACAAAAGGCAAGCAGTGGGTAAAGGTATCGCCGTACCTTGAATTGATGGATACGCCGGGTCTGCTTTGGCCAAAACTTGAAAACGAAGCGCTGGCGAAGCACCTTGCCTATATCGGCTCTATAAATGATGATATCATGGACGCAGAAAGGCTCGCGGCGGATCTGCTTGGCGAGCTTATTGCAATATGCCCGAATGAATTGAAGGAGCGCTATAAGAAGATAGAGGAGGGCATGGCGCCGCATGAACTGCTTGAAGCCGTTGCACGTTCGCGTGGATTTGTATTGCAGGGCGGCGTGATGGATACGGAACGCGCGGCACGCATTGTGCTGGACGAATTCCGCGCGGGCAGGATAGCCAAAATAACGCTTGAATCGCCCGATAAAGAGTATTGATAAACGCATCGTGAGGAGAATGTCATGGCGCGCATAAACGAGCAGGAAAGGCTGCATGAGCTTACAAAACGCGAAAGAGAATTCTGGAACGCGGGCATATATCCGGCCGGCATGGATGAGGTCGGCCGCGGCCCGCTTGCGGGGCCCGTTGTAACGTGCTGTGTAATACTGCCGAGTGAGCCGCTTATTGAACACATAAACGATTCCAAAAAGGTAACGGAGCTCAGGCGGACTAAGCTTGCACCCATAATAGAAGCGCAGGCGCTTGCAATAGGCTACGGCTGGTGCACAAACGGGGAGATAGACGAACTGAATATACTCAATGCCACAAAAAAGGCGTTTAGGCAGGCTTATTTTGCCATGGAGCATGATTGCAGCCATGTGCTTATAGACGCCGTGAAGGGGCTTGATATACCGGCTGAACAGCATTCCATAATTCATGGCGATGCGTTAAGCTATCTCATAGGTGCGGCAAGCATTGCGGCAAAGGTAAAAAGGGATACGTATATGTGCCAAATGGCCGAAAAGTATCCCGAATATGGTTTTGAGCGGAACAAGGGCTATGGTACGGCGGAGCATATTGCCGCGCTGAAAAAATACGGCCCATGCCCAATACACCGCATGAGCTTTATTGGCAAGATTTTGGGAGAAAAACAATGAATAATATTGAGCGCGGCAAGCGGGGCGAATATGCCGCGCTTGAATACTTGCTTAAACAAGGATATGTTTATCGTGACCGCAACTTCCGCGCGGCAAAGTGCGAAATAGACCTTATAGTTATGGATGGGGACACACTCGTGTTTGTGGAGGTAAAGGCGCGCCATGGAAGCGAATACGGCACGGGGCGCGAGGCTGTTACCGCGGCAAAGCAGCGAAACATTATTAAGGCCGCACAAATATACGCCGTGAATACTGGCTTGATAGATAATTTTATTCGCTTTGACGTGATTGAGGTTGATCTTGACACGCTGCAGGTGGAGCACATTATAGACGCATTTCGTTTGAACTAAGTTAATATATTATGAATTTTTGATATTGTATGTCTGTATAAGCCAAAATGTGGTATCCTATATGTATATATTGGAGCAGTATGCCTGCTTAAAGCTTATGCGGAGTATTATATGAAAAAGAGATTTTTTGCATTTATTCTGGCACTTTTGGCGCTTGCGCTGCCTGCGCTTTGCCTTGCGGACGGTGAAAATATGCTGTCCGGCGGCTTCGGAGCGGACGGGCAATGGCACGAGCAGGCCTGGTATGAAGGCGATGCTTACGGAAGCATTGAAAACCGGGACGGCGTTGTGCACATAAGCGCCTCCGGGGATGAAGGCAACGATATTCGCCTTTGCCGCACAATGAACGTGGACAAGAACAGCTGTTACAGGATAAGCTGTGCCGTTAAAACGGCGGATGTTTACGGCGGCGCGGGCGCGAACATATCGATAGACGGTTCACTTGCCGCAAGCGATGGCGTATATGGCCAAACGGATTGGCAAACGGTAGAGCTTATCGGCAAAACCGGCAAAGATCAAACCGAGCTCACCGTATGCGTGCGCGTGGGCGGCTACGGCGCGCTTTCAAACGGCGAAGCATGGTTCAGGGACATAAGCATGGAAAGGCTTGAGTCATATTCGGGCCATGCTGTCGATTTTTCGCTTGCTACGGTTGGCGCGGCGGATAATGCCGCAGATGAGGACGAATCGACGGAAGGCGATTTTCCCGAAAGCGGCCGCGTTATGCTGGCCGTGCTTGCAACGGTTTTCTTCGGGGCGATAATATACGGCAGGTTTATTGAAACAGAACAGCTTACGCTTGAAGCGGAGCAAAAGGGGGACGGCGCGAAGCTTGCCGCAATACTTGTGTTTGCGTTCATCGTGCGCGTAATATGCTCGCTTGTGTTTTATGGGCATCCGACTGATATAAACTGCTTCATGGCGTGGGGCTATCATTTAAATGAGGGCGGTTTGGCCGCTTTCTATAATTCCGGCATGTTTGCGGACTATCCGCCGGGATATATGTACGTGTTGTATATAACGTCCGGCATAGCAAAGCTGCTTGGGCTTAGCTATGCTTCGGCCGCATATGCGCTCATTACCAAAATGCCTGGCATACTGGCGGATATAGTCTCGGCCTATGTTGTGTACAGGTTGGCAAAAAAGCTTGCGAAGAGCGGCTGTAGGGATGCTGCGCGCTGGGGCAGGCTTCCGTTGGTGCTGGCGGCTGTTGTGGCCATAAGCCCGCTGTTCGCTTTCCTCAGCGGCGGCTGGGGGCAGATAGATCAGGTGTTGGCGCTGATGCTGCTTTTGACCATATGGCTGTTTGACGAAAAGAAGGAAATACTTGCCGGCGTGGTTTACGGCGCGGCAATAATGACAAAGCCGCAGGCGCTTATGGTAGGGCCTCTGCTGGCGGCGGCATATTTCTGCCGCATATATGATGAAAGGGAGCATAGGGCAAAGCAGGCCGCAAAGACCGTTGCCGCGGTTATAGGCGCGGTTGCGATGCTTTTCATAATAGCATGGCCGTTTAAGGGGGATCAGCAGCCACTGTGGTTTCTGGATAAGCTTATAGGTACGGCCACAAGCTATAATTACGGCAGCGTAGAAGCATTCAACCTTATGGCCCTGCTTGGCGGCAACTGGAAGAATGCTGACAGCGTACTGTTCATATTCACCTATGCCCAGCTTGGCACGGTGCTTATAGCGCTGAGCGTTGCGGCAAGCATATTGATGTATATAAAGGGGCGCGGCAAGAACCGCGGCTGTTTGGCGCTTAGCGCGGGTTATCTTATAATCGCGCTGTTTGAACTGGGACACTATATGCACGAAAGGTATCTTGTTCCGGCGCTTCTGCTTATTCTTGTAGCATTCGTTTATTATAGGGACAGGCGGCTGTTTGTTTCGTTCCTATGGCTTACGGCTACGGCGCTTTACAATGCGTGCTATGCCTTTATAATTGTCAGCAACCAAAGCTGGCGCACGGATTATTATACGGCGCTTATGATCGCGGGCTGCATAATAAATTTGGCGGGGTTTGTATATTTGAGCATTGCGTGCTTTGATATCATATTCCGCGGCAGGATATGCCCTGCGTTTGCCGAAAAGAAACCGGAAAGGGAAGAAATAACCGCATTGCCGGAACCGGTGAACACAAAGCTGAATTATACCAAGCGGGATAGGATATTCGTTATAGCGCTCACGGTGATATATGGCATTATAGCGCTTATAAACCTTGGCACCACAGTTGCGCCGGAGAATTATTGGACTGGTAAAAGCGGGGACACAGTTGAAATAACGATAGATGCCGATGCCGGCGTTGACGATATATGGGTATACGGCGGGCTGTATACCGGCAGCATAACATTAACGGACGATGAAGGCAACTGCGTTACCTATGACGAGATAAACGGCGATATGTTCCGCTGGAAGAGCATAGGCGGCGGCTTGAAGGGCAGCCATATCACGCTGAGCGTGACGAGCGGCTCCGTTTGGTTCAATGAAATTGTCCTGCTTGATGCGGACAGGAACGTAATAGCCGCGCATGCGGAAGGCGAAGCGCAGGCGTTGTTTGATGAAGCGGACGCTGTGCCGGAAAACAGAACGTATATGTACGGCATGTACTTTGATGAACTGTACCATGCACGCACGGCATACGAGCATCTGCATGGCATAAAGCCGTACGAAAATTCCCATCCGCCGCTCGGCAAGATATTCATAATGCTAGGCATAGCGGTGTTCGGTATGAATGCGTTCGGTTGGCGCGTTGTGGGCGCATTATTTGGAATAGGCATGGTGCCCATAATGTATGCGTTTGCAAAGCGGCTGTTTAAGAAAAGCGAATATGCGCTGCTTGCGGCCGGATTGTTTGCGTTTGACTTTATGCATTATACGCAGACGCGCATAGCTACCATAGACGTTTACGGCGTGTTCTTTATAATATTGATGTATTACTATATGTATCAGTATTACTGCATGAATTTTTATAGCGACGGCTTGAAGAAAACGCTTAAACCGCTGTTCCTTGCGGGCTTGTTCTTCGGCCTTGGCGCGGCGAGCAAATGGATAGATATCTATGCGGGCGTTGGCCTTGCGGTGCTGCTTTTCATGTCGCTGATAAGGCGGTATAAAGAGTATATGGCGCTTAGAAACAGCGAAGATGAAGCTGTCCGCGCGGCGGTTGCGCCGTTTTGGAAGAACACTATAAAAACGCTCCTTTGGTGCTGCGTATTCTATATAGCCATACCGGTCGCGATATATCTTGCGTCCTATATACCGTATGTACTCAGCGAATCGCATTACGACCTTGAGGGCATATGGGGAGTGCAGAAGTTCATGCTCAGCTATCATGGCGGGCTGAAGGCCACGCATCCGTATCAGTCGCCGTGGTGGCAATGGCCGCTTATAATAAGGCCGATGTGGTATTACGTCACATATGATGTAAGCGAAGGCTATGTGGGTACAATATCCGCAATGGGCAATCCGGCCGTGTGGTGGACATGCCTTGTTGTGAGCGTTGTTATAATCGGCCGACTGATACGCGGCAGGATGAAAACGGACAGGATATGGATGGTTCTGCTTATCGGCCTTGCGGCTGAATATATACCGTGGGTATTGGTGCCGCGCTGTACGTTTATTTATCATTACTTTGCGTCCGTACCGTTCATAATACTCATATCGGTGCGTGCACTGATGCAGAAGGAGCAGTTTGACGGGCGGTATAAATGCGTAAAATGGATATGGCTCGGCGCGGCGGTGGCGCTGTTTGCGCTGTTTTATCCGGTCATAACGGGCGTTGTATGCTCACGTGGGTATATAAAAATGCTTGAATGGCTGCCAAGCTGGACATTTTTGGGATATTAAGGCATAATAAAAGAGGTGGATAGATGCAAAACGCAAAAAACGAGGCTAAAAAGACCGTTTGGCAGTTTATAAAGTTCAGCGCGGTTGGCGTTACCAACACGCTGGTGGATTTCATAGTATTCTGGCTGCTGACCCATGCGGGTATGAACTATATGCTTTCGCAGGTGTTTTCATACAGTGCGGGTATACTGAACAGCTATATATGGAACTCCAAATGGACGTTCAAAAAAGAGCGCAGCCATAGCCTTAAAACGGTGCTCATGTTCATATTGGTAAACGTATTGTCGCTTGGCGTGTCGCTTGGGGTGCTGTGGGTCTGCAAAAACCCAATAGGCATAAATCAGGACGTTGCCGTGAATATATTCGGCAAGGCCATAAGCATATCCAGCGACCTTATCTGCAAAATACCGGCTTCGGTATTTTCGGCTGTGGCAAACTTCGTACTTACAAAACTGTTTGTATTCAACAAGGAAACGCATCCGGAGGAAAACGGAGGCAACTGATAAATATTACGCGCGGCGGAGGGACCGATCTATGCTTTCGCGAATAAAAAGCTATGGACTGATAGGACTTAACGGTTACGCTGTAACTGTTGAAATAGACGTATCGGGCGGCATGCCCGCATATGAAACCGTTGGGCTACCGGATGCCGCCGTGCGTGAATCAAAGGAGCGCGTGCGCGCGGCGATAAAGAACAGCGGCTTCACATACCCAATAGGCCGCATAACCGTAAACCTTGCCCCTGCAGACACGCGAAAGGAAGGCTCATTTTACGATTTGCCGATAGCGATAGGCCTGCTAACCGCAACCGGGCAGATAGATCAGCAGCGCGCGGACGAATACATGTTCCTTGGCGAACTGGCGCTGGACGGAACGGTGCGCAGCATACCGGGCGTGCTGCCCATGGTGATAGGCGCTTATAAGGACGGCGTAACGAAGGCGTTTCTGCCTGAAGATAACGCGGCGGAAGCATCATACGTTGAAGGGGTTAAGATAGCCGCGGCGCACGATTTGAAGGGCGTTGTTGACGCGATAATGGGACGCGAACAGCCCAACATATATGCCCCGCAGCATTGGAACACGGAAAACATAACATACGCGCAGGATTTTATGGACATACGCGGGCAGCAGGGCGCCAAGCGTGCGGCGGAAATAGCCGTTGCCGGCGGGCATAATCTGCTGCTTGTGGGCACGCCCGGCTCCGGCAAAACAATGCTTGCGAGAAGCATCCCGTCTATACTTCCTGAACTTACTTTTGAAGAAGCGCTCGAAATAACCAAAATACACTCCGTTACAGGCGCAATGAAGGGCAAAAACGGAATAGTTAGCGAAAGGCCGTTCCGTGCGCCGCATCATACGGCGTCGTCGGCGTCGCTCATAGGCGGCGGCACGCGCGCAATGCCGGGGGAGATAAGCCTTGCTCATTACGGCGTATTGTTCCTTGACGAATTTCCGGAGTTTAGGAAAGATACGCTTGAGGCGCTGCGCCAGCCCATTGAGGACGGATTTGTAACGATAACGCGGGCATCTGCGCGCAGCACGTATCCGGCGCAATTTATGCTTGTGGCGGCAATGAACCCGTGCCCATGCGGAAACTACGGTTCGCGAATAACGCCGTGCCGCTGCACCGCGCAGCAGATACAGCGCTATCGCAACCGCATCAGCGGGCCTATGCTCGATCGTATAGACATTCACGTTGAAATGGGCGAGGTTGGCTATAACGACATTGCCGGCCGAAGCTGCGGAGAGCCTTCAAGCGCCATCCGTGCGCGCGTCAATGCCGCGCGGGCCACACAGACGCGCCGCTATGCAGGCACGGGCATACTTTTCAACGCGCAGCTTACAAACCGCATGATGAACCAATACTGCGTGCTTACAAGCGATGCCGAGTCGCTTATGAAAAAGGCGTTTGCCGCGCTTAAGCTTAGCGCACGCGCATATACAAGGCTGCTTAAAGTGTCCCGCACGATTGCTGACCTTGCGGGGAGCGAACAAATAAAGGCGGAGCATATTGCCGAAGCCATACAATATAGGAGCCTTGAATCCAAATATTGGGGCGAAATAAGATGAAAATACGGCTGAGCGATGAGGACAGGGCCTTATTGTGGCTCAACATAACGCTTGGTTCAAGCACGGCGCGCGTAAGAAAAATGCTGGAGGCATTCGACGGCAGCGCGACGGAAGCCTTCCGCGCGGCGGCAAAAAACGAAATACCGCAATTCAAATTTCTTAATGATGAACGCCGCGAGGATATGCATAACCACGCGACACAAAGATACATAGACCGTATAGAGAAGCGGCTTGAAGAGCTTGACATAAATGTTGCAACGATAAATTCGGACTGTTATCCGGTTTTGCTGAAGAATATATACGATCCGCCGTTTGTGCTGTTCTATAAGGGAACGCTGTACGCCGAACACAGGCTGCCGATAGCGATAATAGGTGCAAGGGAGCCATCGGACTACGGCAGGCGCATGGCGCGGCAGTTGGCAGAGGACCTGTCCCGCTCAGGCGCATGCATAGTATCCGGCCTTGCTTACGGGCTTGACAGAGTTGCGGCGGAAGGCGCGCTGGACGCCGAAGGCAACGATTATCCGACAATAGCCGTGCTTGGCAACGGGCCGAACGTTGTTTATCCGAGCGTGAACAGGGACGTATACGACCTTATAGCGAAGCGCGGGGCGATAGTGTCCGAATTTATGCCCGGCATTGCGCCTACGCCCAGCCATTTTCCCATGCGGAACAGGATAATAAGCGGCTTGTCGCGCGGGGTGATAGTCGTTGAAGCACGAGAAAAAAGCGGCACGTTCATAACCGTTGACTGCGCCCTTGAACAGGGCAGGGATGTTTTTGCCATCCCGGGCAGGGTGAGCGACGAACTGAGCATGGGCACGAATAATTTGATACGCGAAGGGCTTGCCAAAATAACGCTCGGTGCGGAGGACGTGCTTGAAGAATACGGCATAAAACCTATGGCTGAGGAACGCAAGGCAGTTACTCCTGCGGAGCTTTCGTTTGAGCAGGAATTGATACACAGGCTGCTTATGGCAGGGGAAAGAACATATGACGAATTGGCGGAACTTACGGGTTTTGATGCAGGTATGCTAAATTCAACCTTGACAGCGATGGAATTTTCGGGAATAATTAAGCAATCTGTGGGCAGGCTTTTTAGCTTGTAATGAAAACGAAGTAAACTGATCCCAGGAGGGGGTATATAAATGGCAGATAATCTGGTTATAGTCGAGTCTCCGGCCAAGGCTAAGACGATTGGAAAATTCTTGGGCAGCAAGTATAAGGTGGTCGCATCGAACGGCCATGTAAGGGATTTGCCTAAAAGTCAGCTTGGTGTGGACGAGGCGAATGACTTTGAGCCCAAGTACATAACGCTCAGGGGACGAGGAGAGGTACTGGACCGCATAAGGCGCGAAGCCAAGGGAGCTAAGCACGTCCTGCTCGCGACCGACCCTGATATGGAAGGCGAAGCCATAAGCTGGCACCTTGCGCATATACTCAAGCTCGATCCAAAGTCAAACTGCCGCATAGTCTTTAATGAAATAACCGCGAACACGGTAAAGAATTCCGTGAAGCACCCAAGGTGCATAGATATGAACCTTGTTGACGCGCAGCAAGCAAGGCGCGTGCTGGACAGACTGGTGGGTTATAAAATAAGCCCCATACTTTGGGCAAAGGTAAGGAAGGGACTTAGCGCAGGCCGCGTGCAGTCCGTAGCCACGCGCATAATTTGCGACCGCGAGCAGGAGATAAACGATTTTGTTCCTGAAGAATACTGGACGGTGAGTGCAAACCTGAAGGCTAAGGGAATAAAGAAGGCGGTCGATGCAAAGTTCTATGGCTACGGCGATAAAAAGACGGAGCTTAAATGCGAAGCGGATGCAAAAAAAGTGGTAGATGCGGCAACAGGCGCAAACTTTAACGTGACGGATGTTAAAAACGCCGTAAAAACGCGCCATGCGCCCGCGCCGTTCACAACAAGCAGCCTGCAGCAGGAAGCTTCACGAAAGCTTGGCTTCACGGCAAAGCTTACAATGCTCGTTGCCCAGCAGCTTTATGAAGGCATAGAGCTTCAGGGCAGGGGTGTGACGGGACTTATAACTTACATGAGGACGGATTCCGTGCGCGTATCGGAAGAGGCGCAGAAGGCGGCGCTGGGGCTGATAGGCAGCAAATACGGCGCGGATTACGTTCCCGCAAAGCCGAATATATACAAGGGCCGCAAGGGCGCGCAGGACGCGCATGAAGCCGTGCGCCCGTCATATGTTGAGCTTACCCCGGCGGAGATAAAGGATTCGCTGAGCAATCAGCAGTTTAAGCTTTATAAGCTGATATACGAGCGCTTTATGGCCAGCCAGATGACGGAAATGGTATACGAAACCAATACCGTTTCATTTGATGCAAACGGCTGCACATTCCGCGCAAGCGGCCAGCGCACCATGTTCGACGGATATACCGTGGTTTATATAGAAGGCCGCGACGACGTGCAGGAAAAGGACGTTACGCTGCCGGAAATACACCAAGGCGATGTTTTTACCGCGCATAAAATAGAAAGCGAGCAGCGCTTTACCCAGCCGCCACCGCGCTATACAGAGGCTACGCTTGTCAAAACCCTTGAAGAAAAGGGCATAGGCAGGCCGAGCACATATTCGCCCACAATTTCGACCATAATCGAGCGCGGCTATGTTAAACGCGAAAAGAAAACGCTTTACCCAACCGAACTTGGCTTTATAGTTACCCAAATAATGAAGGATAACTTTAAGGACATAGTGGACGTTAAGTTTACGGCGGATATGGAAAGCGAGCTTGATCATATCAAGGACGGTGAATGCGAGTGGAAGAGCGTTGTGCGGGAGTTCTACGGCCCGTTCATGCAGGATGTTGAAAAGGCGTCCGAAACGATAGAGAAAGTCAACGTGCCCGATGAAGTATCGGATGTTGTATGCGATAAATGCGGCGCGATGATGGTATATAAAATGGGCCGCTTCGGCAAGTTCCTTGCCTGCCCCAATTTTCCCGAATGCCGCAATACAAAGGCGATAGTGGAAAAGATAAACGTTCCCTGCCCCAAGTGCGGCGCGGCACTGATAAAGCGCAAAACAAAGCGCGGCAAGGTATTCTACGGCTGCGAAAAATATCCTGAGTGCGACTTTGTATCATGGGATATGCCAAGCGGCGAAAACTGCCCCAAATGCGGCGCAATAATGGTAAACAAGGTTGGCCCGCGCGGCAAATATGTGGCCTGCTCCAATAAGGATTGCGGCTATATTGAAAGAAGCGTCAAGAAGGGAACGGAAAACGATGTCGAAAAATAAACCGAAGGTCTCTGTTATAGGCGCAGGACTTGCGGGATGCGAAGCCGCGTATCAGCTTGCTGAACGCGGCATTGCCGTATCATTATACGAAATGAAGCCGGAAAAATTCTCTCCGGCGCATAAGCTGAACGGGTTCTGCGAACTGGTATGCTCAAATTCACTTCGTTCGGACAGGCTGCAAAACGGAGCCGGTCTTTTGAAGGAAGAAATGCGAAGGCTTGGGTCAATAGTAATGCAGTGCGCGGAGGAAAGCCGCGTGCCCGCGGGCGGCGCATTGGCCGTTGACAGGGACATATTCTCGGAACTGGTTACCAAGCGCCTGAGCGAACACGAGAACATAACCATTGAACACGGCGAGGTAACAAGCCTGCCCGATGCGCCCGCAATAGTTGCTACGGGCCCGCTTACGGACGGCGCAATGCTTGAAGCGATAGAGGCTTTCTTTGGCGAAGGGCTGCACTTTTATGACGCAGTTGCGCCGGTCATAAGCGCGGAATCGCTCGATATGAGCAAGATATTCGAAGGCTCGCGCTACGAACGCGGCAACGATTACCTTAATTGCCCAATGGATAGGGAGGAGTATTTCACCTTTATAAACAATCTTATAACGGCGGAAACCGCCCCGCTGCACGATTTTGAAACGCCGCGCGTTTTTGAAGGCTGTATGCCCGTTGAGGTGATGGCAAAGCGTGGACCGATGACGCTTGCCTACGGCCCGCTGAAGCCAGTAGGCATAGTTGATCCGCGCACGGGCAAGCGCCCTTATGCCGTGGTGCAGCTCAGAAAGGAAAACAACGAAGCTACGCTTTATAACATAGTTGGGTTCCAGACTAATCTTAAATTCGGTGAACAGAAGCGCGTGTTCGGCATGATACCCGGGCTTGAAAATGCGGAATTTGTGCGCTATGGCGTGATGCACAGGAATACGTTTATAAACTCCCCGGGCAAGCTTACGCAATGGTTTGAATGCATAGCTAAGCCGGGGCTGTATTTTGCCGGACAGATGACGGGCGTTGAGGGCTATATTGAAAGCGCTGCAAGCGGGATGCTTGCGGGCATAGATCTGGCACTCAAGCTTAATGGCGAACAAAGCGTAGATTTCGGCTCAAAAACGGCGATAGGTGCGTTGGGACGCTATGTCTCCTGCTATAACGGTTCGGATTTCCAGCCGATGAACATAAGCTTCGGCATAATAGAAGGGCTTTCCAACGCCCCAAGGAATAAGCAGGAGCGATATACGCTCATAGCCGAGCGCTCACTTGGAATAATTGATTCGATTGCGGAAAGAACTGGCCTGAATGGCGCAAAAACGGCAACCGAATGCGAATAAAATGTAAAGCATTGTGAATTCCGCCCCACTTTGCACGGATATATGGTATTATCATAAAAAGCTTTATTCCGCCGCAACGTGAAGGGCGGATATTTGAAAGGCGGTAAATAATTATGCAGCAGATGCTTGGAACCACTATAGTGGCCGTTAAAAAGGACGGCAAATGCGCCGTTGCCGGCGACGGACAGGTTACGTTCGGCGAAAATACAATAATGAAGCACACCGCGAAAAAGGTGCGCAGGATATATCACGACAGCGTTGTTACGGGCTTTGCCGGTACGGTGGCGGATGCGTTTTCACTCCTTGAAAGATTTGAAGCTAAGCTTGAAAAATACAGCGGCAGCCTAAAGCGCGCGGCGGTATCGCTGGCGCAGGAATGGCGCACGGATAAAGTTATGCGTCAGCTTAACGCAATGCTTATCGTTGCGGATAAGGAAGAATTGCTTATAGTGAGCGGTACCGGAGAAGTGATAGATCCGGATGACGGCATAGCCGCCATAGGCTCCGGCGGCATGTTCGCGCTGAGCGCGGCAAAGGCGCTGAAGGAAAATACGGATCTGAGCGCGGCGGAAATAGCCACCAAGGCAATAAAGATAGCAAGTGATATCTGCATTTATACAAACAGCAATATCACCATGGAGGAAATATAATGTTTACGCCAAGAGAAACGGTAGAAGCGCTGGATAAATACATTGTAGGTCAGGACGAAGCGAAGCGCGCCGTAGCGATAGCGCTGAGGAACAGATATCGCCGTTCCCGCCTTTCGCCCGAAATGCGGGAGGAGATAACGCCAAAGAACATCATAATGGTCGGTCCCACGGGCGTTGGCAAAACGGAAATAGCAAGAAGGCTTGCCAAGCTTGTCGATGCGCCGCTGGTAAAGGTGGAAGCCACAAAGTTTACCGAAGTGGGCTATGTTGGGCGCGACGTGGACTCGATAGTGAGGGACCTTGTGGAGGCATCCATACGCCTATGTAAGCAAAAACGCTACGAAGCAGTTGAGACCGTTGCAAAGGCGGCCGCGGAGCAAAGGCTTATTGAACTGCTTATGCCCACGGCGGGCAAAAAGGTGCAGAAGCCGTTTAACCCGATACAGCTTCTGCTCGGCTCAGGCAGCGCGCCGGAAGCAGACGCGGATAAGGAGCTGAGCGAAGAAGAAAAGACCGAGCACCTTAATAAGCGGCAGCAAATAGCGCAGCAGCTTTCAAACGGACTGCTTGAAAACGAGCTTGTAGAGATTGAGGTGGAGCAGCAGAACACCGGCAGCGACGCAATGCTTGCCATGGGCATAGACATAAACCTTAACGAAATGATGGGCGGACTTATACCCAAGAATAAGAAAAAGCGCCGCGTTAAGGTGAGCGAGGCCCGGCGCATACTTACGCAGGAGGAATCCGAAAAGCTTATAGACATGGACGATGTCATACGCGAGGCCATAGAGAAGGCCGAGCAGGACGGCATAGTGTTTATAGACGAGATCGACAAAATAGCCGGAAACGACCGCGCAAGCGGGCCGGATGTTTCGCGAGAAGGCGTGCAGAGGGATATTCTGCCGATAGTTGAAGGCTGCACGGTGAACACGAAATACGGCCCAGTAAAAACGGACTTTATGCTCTTCATTGCGGCGGGCGCGTTCCATGTGTCCAAAATATCCGATCTTATTCCGGAACTTCAGGGCAGGTTCCCGATTAAGGTGAACCTTAACCCGCTTACTGTGGAGGACTATAAGCGCATACTGCACCAGCCGGAGCATGCCATAACCAAGCAATACGAAGCGCTGCTTGCCACGGACGATGTTCAGCTTGAGTTTATGGACGATGCGCTGGACGCAATAGCGCGCTACGCATATAATGCGAACGAAACGAGCGAGAATATAGGTGCGAGGCGGCTTCATACCATCGTTGAAAATCTGCTGGAGGATATCTCATTCAATGCCGGCGGCGATCATCCCATGGTTAAGGTAGTGGTCGATGCAAGCTATGTAAAGGAACATATGCCTTCTGAGCTTAACGGCGAGGATCTTGGCAGGTTCATTCTATGATAAGGCATGCGGCGGGCATATTTATATTGGTAGCCATACTGGCGTTTGCGGGCTGCATGGCGGTGTCACAAACGGGTAACTTCAGCGCGGATGTGCAAATGATAGATACGATGGAGATACCTGATGATACAGCGGCGCCTGGTACGCCTGCGCCCACGGTGCAGCCTTCTGCCGCGCCGACATATACGCCGGCCTTTACGGCGGAACCTACCGATGAGCCTACACCTGCGCCGACAGCCGAGCCTACAGCGGAAACTACGCCAATGGCAACGCCGGAACCGACAAAATCGCCCGAACCTACCAAAACGCCTACACCTACGCCGAAGTACGAAGTTACGGATTTGGAGAAAAAGACAGCGTATCTAAACGCTGGCTCTGCTAATTTCAGAAAAGGCCCCGGGCTTGACTATAAGATAATAGATGAACTGAAAGAGAACGCCGTATTCACGGTTGTTGGCAAATCCGGGGATTGGCTCAAGGTAAAGTACGATGGCACATACGGCTTTATATTGGCCGAATTTGTGGAATACGGCGCACCGCCCACGCCCACGCCCAAGCAGACCATGAAGCCTACGGAAACGCCAAAGTCCACAAGGTCACCCTCGCCGACTGCCGAGCCTACAAAGCAGCCGGGAAGCAACGCGAACGGAGGCGTTAACAGCAGCGATTATTTTTCCTCCGGCGGCGGGTACAGCGCGGACGAGCTTCTGCTCATTGCACAGGTGGTGCAGGAGGAAGCGAAGGGTACGGACGTTGAGGCGCGCGCAGCCGTGGCGAACATAATATACAACCGCCTCAACAGCTCAAAATTCCCAAACAGCGTGGAAGGCGTTTTGTTCCAGAAGAACCAGTTTACCGTTACCAGAAACGAGGAAAAGCTGCGCGCGGTGATGCCGATAAGCAAAACCGTTGAGGCCGTTAACCAAATTTTTATAGGGGGAGACATGATTTTACCTGATGACGTGCTGTATTTCCGCTCCTCAAAAAAAGGCACATCGTGGGATAAAAGGGTGTATTATGCAACATTCGGCGGAAATTCCTTTTTCTACTAAGCATGGATATGCTTAAATAAACATAAAAAGAGCCACACTAATACCGCATTTTCATTTCTGAGGAAAGGCGGTATTTTTTATTTATGAAAGCCGTTATTATGGCGGGCGGGGACGGGAAGCGCCTGCGTCCGCTCAGCTGCACTATGCCAAAACCCATGGTGCCGTTGCTGAACAAGCCCGTGCTTGGATACTGCATGGAGCTTATTAAGAAGCATGGTTTTGACGAGGCCATACTTACCCTGAGGTACCTGCCAAACGTTATACGCCGCTATGTGGGGGACGGCAGCGCGTTCGGCATAAAGGCGGAGTGTGCCGTTGAGGATAAGCCGATGGGTACTGCGGGCGGGGTAAAGAATGCCCTGAGGCAGGCCGATGACAGCGTGCTTATAATGAGCGGGGACGCAATGTGCGACTTTGATTTGACAGACGCCATGCGCGAACACAGGCGCAGCGGCGCGGCGGCGACCATATTGCTGAAAAAGGTGAAGGTTCCCATGGAATACGGCGTTGTGCTGAAAGACAAAGACGGCTTCATAAGCCGCTTCATAGAAAAGCCTTCTGCTGCGGAAGTTTTCAGCGATCTTGTGAATACGGGCATATACATAATAGAACCAAGCGTGCTGGACATGATACCGGAAGGCGCGGAGTATGATTTTTCAAAGGACCTGTTCCCGCGCATGCTGCGCACGGGCATGAAGATATTTGGATATGAGGCGGAAGGCTACTGGAGCGACATAGGAGACCTTACTCAGTATGCGCTTACCCAGGCGGATATGCTCGGCGGGAAATGCATGTTCAAAACGGCGGCCAGACGAACCAGAGAAGGCGTATATATAGAGGACGGCGCAAAGATATCCGAAAGGGCTGTGCTTGCAGCGCCGTGCTATGTTGGCAGTGATGCTGAGATTGGCGCAAAGGCGTACTTCGGCGCGAACAGCGTTGCATGTACGGGCGCAAGGATAGACGAAAGATGCAGCGTAAAGCGGAGCATACTGCTGCCGAACGTGAGGCTTAGGGAAGGCGCTGAGCTGCGCGGGGCAATACTTTGCGAAAACGTGCAGGTGGGGCGCGACAGCGTGATATACGAAGGCGCGGTCGCAGGTGCCGAGTGCGACATAGGCGCGCGTTCGATAGTGGGCGAGGGGGTAAAGCTTTGGCCGTATAAGCGGCTTGAAGCGGAAGGCGAATACCGCGAAAATATAATATGGCGCGGAGACTGCGCGGCATGCGCGGAAGAAAAGCCGGAAGCGGGATATGCGGACAGGGAACTGAGCGCAGAAAAGGCGGCGCGTATAGGCGCGGCGTTTGCGTCCACGACTAAACTGCCGGCAGAGTTTGCAATAGCAACGGATGGCGCGCAGCAGTGCGTTATGCTGAAATACGCCGTCATGGCCGGAATGGCATCGCAGGGCGTTGACGTATGGGATGCGGGCGTATGCTCGCGTTCTGCATTGGGCCACGCTATACGCGGCTATGCGTTCGACGGCGGCATATTTATAGCTCATCAGGAGGGCGAACGCCATATGGTAAGCATGGAACTTATGGACGGGTTCGGCCTTGGCATCACAAATGAAACAAGGCGAAAATTCGTGAACGGCTTCCGCGAGGGCGACAGGCAGAGCGTTACGCGCAGCCGCCTTGGCATAATACAAAGGCTGAACGGCGTATCAAGGGCGTATGAAGCTTCGCTCAGGTCTAAAATTGGCCACGGCGCAGTAAATGAGGATAATGAGGCGTGCGTATTGATAGCGCACGACAGGCCGCTTTTTGACGCGGTGGCAAACGTGCTTATACGCGCGGGTATAGACGTGCGCTTCAGCGAGGATGCTGAGGACGCAAAGCTGCCCGCGCTCATGACGCGGCTCAAAGCGGGGCTTTGCATAGGCCGCGGCGAAAGCGGAATATGGGCAATAGCAAATGACAGGCGGCTGAACGAGGATGAAGTGCAGGCCGTATTGATGATTGCAGCGGCACGCTCGGGCCAGCGGGCGGAGGTTGTTGCGGCGGATATGCCGCAGGAATTGTGTACGCTTATATCCACGGAAGGCGTTGAATTAATAAAAGCGCCGCGTGCAGGGCACGGCTTGGAGCACACGGCAATGGAACGCGGGCTTTGGCAGGATGAACTATTTGAGGCCGAGGCGGCGGCAATAAGGCTGTGCGCACTTAAACGCGAAGGCAAGCTTGATGAAATAATGGCTCTGCTGCCGGAAATAGCGAAGGAGCATGGCGAGGTAAAATGCAGCTGGAGGGAGATAGGCCGCGTGTTGCGGAGCCTTGTTGAAAGCGGACGTGATGAGGACTTGGAATTGATTGAAGGCGTAAGGATAGCATCTGACGACGGCTGGGTGCTTGTGCGGCCGAACAAGGGGCTGAAAGGATGCAGCATACGGGCGGAGAGCTTCCGCGAGGAATACGCCAAGGAACTTTGCGATATTTACAGCGATAAAATAAAGGCCATATTGGCAAATGCGGACGATAAAGCTTGACCTATACGGCACGACGGGCTAAAATAGCAAAGTATCATTTGCTTTTTTAGGAGGGCGCCAAGTGCTCAATATCGTATTGGTGGAACCTGAAATACCGGAAAACACCGGCAATATATCAAGGACATGCTCTGTCACGGGTGCGCGGCTGCACCTTGTCAGGCCGCTTGGCTTCAGCGTGGATGATAAGCACCTGAAAAGGGCCGGACTGGATTATTGGCAGTATCTTGACATAACGTATTACGATTCGTTTGAGGAGGTGGAGGAGAAGAACCCCGACGCGCGTTTCTTTCTCCTTTCTACTCATGCTACTCGTTCATATGCGGATGCGGAGTACCGCGACGGCGACTTTCTTGTGTTCGGCAAGGAGACTGCGGGCCTTGGGCCGGAATTGCTCGGGCGGCGCAGCGCGGATGCCGTGCGCATACCGATGCTCAACGACCGCCGCTCGCTCAACCTTTCAAACTCGGTTGCAATAGTGCTTTACGAGGCGATAAGGCAGATAAATTTCCCCAATATGCGTTAGGCACGGTTCGAAATGACGGTTTTGAGAGAAAAAACTGAAAAAAGCTTAAAAATAAGAGAAATACCGCTTGACACAAAGGGAATGATTGGGTACAATTAACCCTGCGTGTTCGTTAGGATCGGTGTTTTGCGGCCACAGCCCCGGAAGCTTAACTGCAATCTCAATGCGACGCGAACATTAAACTACCATAGGAGGAACGCCATGAAAACCTATATGGCAAAGGGCGAAACCCTCGAGCGGAAGTGGTACGTTGTAGACGCAGACGGAATGGTGCTCGGCCGTCTTGCTTCTCAGGTAGCCGCTATCCTTCGCGGAAAGCATAAGCCCATATATACTCCCCACGTTGATACCGGGGATCACGTAATTATCGTTAACGCCGCCAAGGTCACCTTGACCGGCCGCAAACTCGACGGCAAGAAGTATGTCCATCATACCGGTTATCCCGGAGGACTGAAGGAAGTCAGCTATCGTGAGCTTCTCGATAAGAAGCCCGAATTTGCTGTTTACGAAGCTATTCGCCGCATGATGCCCAAGGGCCCCCTCGGCCGCCAGATGCTCACCAAGGTTCGCATATACGCGGGTCCGGAGCATAACAACGCCGCCCAGAAGCCCGAAGTCCTCGTGCTTAAATAAGCGGGAAGGAGATTGAATTATGGCTATTATCACCCAGTATATCGGAACTGGCAGGCGTAAAAAGTCTGTTGCCCGGGTTCGTCTGCTCCCCGGTACCGGTAATATCACCGTTAACAAGAGAGATCTTGAAGATTTCTTCGGCCTTGAAACGCTCAAGATGATCGTTCGCGCTCCCCTTGAGCTGACCAACACCGCCGCAAAGTTTGACGTAGTGGTCAACGTACACGGCGGCGGCACCACCGGTCAGGCCGGCGCTATCAGGCACGGTATCTCCCGCGCGCTGATCGTTGCCGATCCCGAACTCCGTGGCGCTCTCAAGAAGGCCGGTTTCCTCACGCGTGATCCGCGCATGAAGGAAAGGAAGAAGTACGGCCTCAAAGCCGCTCGTCGCGCACCTCAGTTCAGCAAGCGCTGATCGAGACTTCAAAATGCCCAAAAACCCCGGAACCATGCGGTTTTCCGGGGTTTTTCTTTTTGTCCTGTTCTGGCTCAACCTGACCCAACCAAATCGTTTTTACCGGGGACAACTCGGGGACAACTCCCCTTTTTTCGTCTTTATGGGACAACTTCGGGGACAACCACGGGGACAACTTTTAGGCATTTTGGGGTAACAATATCGGCGCTTATCCTGCCTATCTCTTTCATTTGAAACGCTTTGTCACAACGTGAAGTAAAGAAAACCGAATAAAACCATCTTGTAGCCCTTGTGGAATCACCTAAGATTTCACAAGGGCTTTTTTGTTTTGTCCGAAAAAATTTTTTTGAAGGGCACCCATAAAAACACCCCCTCTAATTCCTTACTTAGTGAAGGGGCTCTTCAAAAACTAACGGAGGTGCCGCTTCATGATCTTTGAAAATTAAATAAACAGGTCATCAAGTACCTTAATCAAACTGATGAGCCGAGCAGCATGTACGCTCCTGCGAGAATCCAGTGTTGTAAATATCGGGTTGCTCCTGATATGGCCATGACAGGTTTGAGGACAATGATACTTCCCTACGGGGCTGGCGGAGAACCCGGCAGAGGTGAGACTCCTATGAGATTGTGAAGCACACAGTCGCTTGATGACTTCCTATAGCGCAGAGGGCGTTGAGAACAAATACTGCGCTTTTACATGATCCAGAGCTTAGCTTAATGGGTCGTGAATTCCAAGAAAGGAGGAAAACGCATGGAAAACTGTAAGGTGATCGCTATCACGAACCAGAAAGGCGGCGTCGGCAAAACAACTACTACAGTTAATCTCGGCGTGGGCCTTGCAAACACCGGAAATAGGGTCTTACTGATTGACGCTGACCCGCAAGGGAGCCTCACGGTGAGCCTCGGTATAAAGAACCCTGACGAGTTGGATGTGTCGCTATCTACGCTTATGCAATCAGTTATAGAAGATGGACAGCCTCCCGGCAACGCGATTATCGCCCACAATGAAGGCGTTGATCTGCTTCCTTCCAATATTGAACTGTCCGGCATGGAAACGGGCCTGTTTAATGTTATGAGCCGTGAGTACGTTCTAAAGACCTGTATCGAGGGTATGAGAAAGAACTACGACTATATCCTTATCGACTGTATGCCTTCTCTGGGAATGATGACGGTCAATGCGCTTGCTGCGGCAGACAGTGTGATTATTCCGTCCCAGCCGAACTTCCTGTCAACCAAAGGTCTCAACTTGCTTCTGCGCTCGATTGCAAAAATTAAGCGGCAGATCAATCCGAGGCTGAAGATTGACGGCATTTTGCTGACGATGGTGGATAACCGCACCAACAATGCAAAGTCGATTATCACATCGCTCCGTTCTTCAGTAGGAGAAAACATCCGCGTGTTCGAGTCTGAAATTCCCTTTTCGGTAAGAGCAGCGGAGTGCAGTCTTTCCGGAGAAAGCATCTTCTCCCACGACAAGAACGGGAAAGTAGCAGCAGCGTATGAGGCACTCACGAAGGAGGTGACAGAGATTGAAGAACGTGCAAAAAATCGACCTGGGCCTGACTGGATACGATGAGTTGTTCGCAAATGACGAGGAACGCAAGGTAAACAAGCTCCCTCGCATTTTCGATATTCCCATCTCGGAGATTGATGATTTTCCCGACCATCCCTTCAAGGTGAAAATTGATGAGGATATGGACCAGCTTGTTCAGAGTATCAAAGAGCGCGGGATCATCACCCCTGTCACACTTCGCCCGAAGGAAGACGGACGCTACGAGATCGTATCTGGTCATCGCCGGAAAAAGGCTTGTGAGCTTGCAGGACTGGACACCGTTAAGGCAGAAGTCCGCGAGATGAGCCGCGACGAGGCCATTATCTTGATGGTTGAATCCAACCTACAGCGTTCCACCATCCTTCCGAGCGAAAAGGCATTTTCGTACAAGATGCGTCTTGAAGCCATGAACAGGCAGGGCCAGAGATCAGACTTAACTTCTGGACCAGTGGTCCCAAAGTTCTCCCGAGACCAGTTGGGCGACAGGACAGAAGAAAGTGGCCGTCAGGTGTCAAGGTATATCCGGCTTACGGAGCTTATCCCTCCGCTGCTCGACCTTGTTGACGAGGGACGTATTGCGTTCAGACCGGCAGTTGAATTGTCCTACCTCAAAAAGGAGGAGCAGGAAGACTTGCTGGAGGAGATCTCCTACGCTGACGCGACGCCATCCCTTGCTCAGGCAATCAAGATGAAGAGATTCTCCCAGGAAGGCAAACTCACCAATGAGGTCATTGAGTCCATCATGAGTGAAGAGAAGCCAAACCAAAAGGAGAAGATCCGCATTAAGTATGAAGATGCGAGACGGTTCATTCCTGACAGCGTTCCATACAACAAAACCGGTGAGTATATTATGAAAGCGCTTGAGTATTATCACCGGGTACAGGAACGTCAGAAAGACCGAGGTGAAGCAAGATAACCCTTACGCCAAGGGAGTAGTGTACCCTTTGGGAGAAGCATTTCTTTTTCCCCCTCTCACACTCTCCCCCTGTTTCACCAGCTTACCAGCTCAAAGGAAGAAGAGTAAGGAGATAGGCGTACCTTTGCCTTACAAAACGGATGACCGTACAATGATGGTGAGAATAATCAAGGAGGCGATCCTATGAGGAAGTCACTTATCATCACGGTTGTCATAGCCCTGCTGTGTTTATGCGGATGCGAGGCCGTTGTAACGGTTCCGGAGAGTCCTGAACCGACTAAAGCAAGCGAAATGCTGCTGACGACGACCGCCCCAGAAGAAAGCACAGATAAGCTGGAAGCAACCACCACATCAAGCGTTGAAATAGATGTACCTGAAAAGAACGAAGAAGAATCTGGAACCCCGACAGAAGATGTTGTCTCTGTAGACAACGAAGCTGGCCCAGCAGAGCATAATGACCCGGTAAGCTCAGAAAGCACTGTCCCTTCTTTTGAGGAAGTGAAAGCGGATAAGCCTTCGGAGCAAACCGAGACTCAACTGCCAGCACCGAGCGAGCCGCCCAGGGAAACGGAACAGCCCAAGCCTACAGAACAGCTGGCTGCCACTGAACCAGACGAAGCACCGGCAGAAGTTCCGGCACCTATGGAGCCGCCTGCAATAACTGAACCGCCCGCCCCTGCTGAGACGGAACAGCCAGTGGAGACACAGCCAAAGACCGCATACGATTACGAATTCGATATCAGTTCGATCCGTGCTGACTGCATTGCTATCGGTCAGGGTATGGGCTACACGCTGAATACCTCGCTGTCTCCGCAGAATGCGACATGGTGGAACCCGATAACAGCATCGGAGTCCAATCAAGGAAGCGGACTGCGGTCCAGGCTGGAACAGTATATTCGCTTCCACACCGTAGAAAACCTCAGTGCCTATGGTCTCGATGAGATCACGGAGTTCAACATCTGCTGCGAATCAATCGGCGGCGGCTCTTACGTCATCTACTTTGTATTTGCATAACATCAAAACACAACAACAAGGACGAAGTCCTCTGCTGAAATAGCGGAGGGCTTTTTCTTTATCAAAAAAATGAAAGGATGAAAAGTCGATATGAATGGTATTACCAAATCCAAGAGCACGAAGCTGCTCTCGGCACTTCTTGCTGTCCTCATGATCGTCGCAATGCTTCCTACAACGGCGTTTGCATGGTCTGTCGAGGAAGGCACGAAGTGTACCTCCACGTATGGAGATCATTATGTCGGTTCTGATGGAGAAATGTTCTACAGCAAGCCGACCACCACTGCCATCTTCTACAACGATGACGGCAGTTTTTATGTGAAGACCTACAGCTCCGGCAATGCCAAGTACAAATATATGATGATCGACGGCAACGGAAATCAGCATCATGTGTACTGCATTGAGGGCGGCGTATCCTTCGACTACAGTGACACCTACAATTCCACCAGCGGGAAGAACAGTAAGTATTTTCAGAATCTGCCTATTACCGCACAGTACGGAATCATGATGGCGCTGATGTACGGCTATCACGAAGGTATGACCAGCCCGATTCCCGGTACGAACAATGATGACTTCGCATTTGCAACACAGTGCATCATCTGGGAGTACCAGCAGCAGCTCCGCACGAGCCCTACCTCCATTGCCTCCAATAATGGCATTGATGCGGATATGTACAACCACACCATCAAGGGCAGACCCGCAGAGCAGTGCTACAACTGGATTCTGGAGCAGATGTCCAAGCACTACGTTGTGCCGAGCTTCTCCTCTCGCAATCAGAGCAACGCACAGACCTACACCATGAAATACGATCAGGCGAATGACAACTACAGCATCACCCTGACCGACACCAACAACACCCTGGCTGATATCAACTTCTCTGCCAGCGGCATTACCGTGACTCGCAGCGGAAACCAGTACACCTTCACCAGCAAGAACATGATTTCCAATGCTGTGATGATCTCGGCGCAGAAGAAAACCAATCTCGGCATGGGCAAGATGCTTATTTGGGGCTGCCCCGGCAAGCAGACGATGGCTTCCGGCGCGGAAGATCCCGTGTTCTTCTACTTCAAGCTGAATACGGAAACCAAGGGCGTCGGCCACATTGTAAAAACCAGCGAGGACGGTAAGGTCGAGGGTATTAAGTTCACGATCACCGGCAACGGCGTCAATGAAACTGTCACGACCGGTAAGAATGGCACGGTTGATCTCGACCTGCTTCCCGGCACTTATACCGTAACCGAGCTTCCCGACGACAAGTACGAGACTCAGGCGGCACAGACCGTTACCATTGTCAGCGGCAAGACCTCTACCGCAACCTTTAACAACACCCTTCGCCGCGGTGATCTCAAAGTCACCAAGACTTCCGAAGACGGCCTGGTTGAGGGCATGAAGTTTCATCTGTACGGCACCTCCTATTGCGGACTGCCTGTGGATGAGTATTCCGTAACTGATGCCAGCGGTATGGCGGTATTTGACGATGTGCTGATCGGAACCAGCTATACCCTGGAGGAAGTCGGTACTCCCGACCGCTATATTGTCCCCGACGATCAGACGGCGGCAATCGAGTGGAACAAGGTCACCAATAAGAGCTTCGACAACGACCTGAAGCGCGGCGACCTCAAGGTCACTAAGACTGCGGAGGATGGGCTCAACGAAGGTCTGAAGTTCCACCTGTATGGTACTTCCTACAGTGGTATTCCCGTTGATGAATATGCAGTGACTGATGCCAGCGGCGTTGCGACCTTCAGCAACATTCTCATTGGCACAGGTTACACGCTGGAAGAGGTGGACACCCCGATCCGCTATGTTGTCCCCGACAAGCAGACGGCGGCAATCGAGTGGAACAAAGTGACCAACAAGAGCTTTGATAACGTGCTCAAAAAGTGGAACCTGACTGTTACCAAGCAGGATGTGGAAACCGGTTCTGCCCAGGGTGACGCGAATCTGGCAGGTGCCAAGTACGGAATCTACAAGGGCGACGAGCTGATTGACACCTACGTCACCGATGCGGACGGCAAGTTCACCACTAAGTATTATATCTGCGGTAATGACTGGTCGATCAAGGAACTGGACAGCAGCGAGGGCTATCTCGTTACCCCCGGCAACGAGAAAATCGGCGTCGATCCCAAGAACTATACTGCTGAGTATAACAGCGAAGCCATGAAGCAGTACGAACAGGTTAAGAAAGGCAATATCGCCATCATCAAGCACACCGACGACGGCCAGACGCAGATCGAGACTCCCGAGGAAGGCGCAGAGTTCGCTGTCTATCTCAAGAGCGCAGTCTCCTATGACAACGCAAAAGACTCCGAGCGCGATTATCTGATCTGCGATGAGAACGGCTTTGCTCAGACGAAGGATCTGCCCTACGGCAGATACACCGTCCAGCAGATCAAGGGCTGGGAAGGCCGCGAGCTTCTGAAACCCTTTGACGTGTTCGTCAGCGAGAACGGCGAAACCTATCGTTACCTGATCAACAACGCCAACTTCTACTCCTATGTGAAGGTGGTCAAGATCGACAGCACCACCGGTAAGACCATTCCGGCTTCCGGCATCGGATTCCACATCTACGATCCTTCCGGCAATCAGATTCAGATGACCTTCACCTATCCGACTGTCACAACCATCGACACCTTCTACACGGACGGCGACGGTATGCTGATTACGCCCGAAAAGCTGGAGTACGGAAAGGGCTATTCGCTGGTCGAGGTATCGGCTCCCTATGGATATGTGCTCAACAGCGATCCTGTGTATTTTGACATCACCGAAGATAACTCCACCGAGGAAAACGCGGTAACTGTGGTGATCGTCGAGAAAGAAAACGCGCCTCAGATGGGCGTCATCAACGTGGAGAAGACCGGCGAGTATCTCGCCTCCGTCGTGGACACCAAGGACAGCAAGCGTTTGGTTTATGCTGTCGGCGGTCTGGCAGGTAGCAAGTACACCGTGACCGCAGCGGAGGATATCTACACGCCGGACGGTACTCTCAGATACAGCAAGGAAGAGGTCGTGGCAACACTTGTTACCAAGGAAGACGGCAAGGCCGTAACCGAGCCTCTGTTCCTGGGCAGATACCATGTTGTTGAGACGAAAGCCCCCTATGGTATGATTCTCAATCCCACCGTTCAGACTGTGGAACTGACCTACGCAGGCCAGGAGGTAGAGATTACCGAAACCTCCACCGGTTTCTACAACGAGCGCCAGAAGGTCGAGATTGATCTGAATAAGGTCATGGAGCAGAACGAGGTCTTCGGCGTTGGCAGCAACGGAGAAATCACCTCTGTCAACTTCGGCCTGTTCGCCGCAGAGGAAATCGTTGCGGCAGATGGCAGCAGTATCCCCGCCGGCTGGGTGCTTGAGGTCGTTGAGTGCGACGAGAACGGCTATGCAGCCTTCAGCACCGACCTTCCCGTTGGTGCAAAAACCTATGTCAAGGAAATCAGCACCGATAAGCACTATGTCCTGTCCGATAAGGAGTACCCCGTGGTATTCGAGTACGCAGGCCAGGAAGTTGCTACTGTTCACATCGCCGTGAACGACGGCAATGAAATCCCCAACGAGCTGATCTACGGCACGATCAAGGGTTATAAGGTCAACCGTGAAACCGGCGATAAGATCTCCGGCGCTCTGTTCGGACTCTTCCGCGCAGACGAAACCAGCTTCACCGAGAACAACGCTCTGCTGACTGCTGAATCCGGTGAGGACGGCGTCTTCACCTTTGAGAATGTGGTATACGGCAGCTATACCGTGCGCGAGCTGCGTCCTGCGGCCGGCTATCTCGAAAACGAGACGGTCTACGCCGTGACTGTGGATGAAGACGGCGACGTAGTTGAGATCACCGTGGTAAACGATCTGATTCCCGAAATCGGAACGACTGCAACCATCGGCGAGGAAAAGGAAGTCTGCGCCACCGAGGTGTTCACGCTGACCGATACGGTCGAATACAAGCACCTTGTCCCCGGCAAGGAGTACACCGTCAAGGGCATTCTCATGGATAAGGCCACCGGCGAGCCGTTCCTCCAGAACGGAGAGCAGATCACTTCCGAGGTGACCTTTGTTCCCGAAGCTCCATCCGGCAGTGTGGAGGTGCTGTTCACCTTCGATGCCAAGCTCATCAAGGCTGATACGAACATCGTCGTGTTCGAGAGCCTCTACAGCGACAGCAAAGAGCTGACTGTCCATGCGGACATTAAGGACGATGAGCAGACTGTGACTGTTATTGTCCCCGAGATCAAGACCGAGGCTTCTACCGACGGAAAGAAAGAAACGACCATCGGCGGCGAGATCACTATCGAGGATATCGTTTCCTATCACGACCTCACCCCCGGCAAGGAATACGTTGTCAAGGGAACGCTCATGAACAAAACCACCGGTAAGCCCGTGTCGGTCAATGACGAGCCTGTGACTGCGGAAGCCGCATTTACCCCTGAAAACAGAGACGGCGAGGTCAAGGTGAGCTTTACCTTTAACTCCTATGTCATCACCGAGACAACGGATGTGGTTGTGTTCGAGAGCCTCTACCGTGAGGATGTTGAAATCGCAGTTCATGCCGACATCGAGGATGAAGGCCAGTCTGTGAAGATATATGTCCCCGAGATCAAGACCACTGCCTCCATCGACGGCAAGAAGGAGATCACTACGGCTGGAAAGGTAACGGTTGAGGATGTGGTGTCCTACACCAACCTTATCCCCGGCACCGAGTACACCATCCGTGGCACTCTCATGAATAAGGCGACCGGCGAGGTCTTCACCGTGAACGGCGAGACGATCACCGCAGAAGTGAAGTTTACGCCGAAGGGCAGAAATGGCGAGGTGAAAGTGAAGTTCGTCTTTGACGCTTCCGGTATCACCAAGAGCACGAGCCTGGTAGTCTTCGAGAGCCTGTATCGTGATGACGTGGAGATTACCACGCATAAGGACATTGAGGACAAGGATCAGACGGTGACGATCACGCCGCCGCCCGATATTCCCAAGACCGGAGATACCACGAACATCCCGCTGTGGGGTGCTCTCACCGGTATTTCTCTTCTGGGGGCTGGCGTAGTGGCGTTCTTCACCTTCAGAAAGAAAAAGGAGGAAAACGGACATGAACGCTAAGATGATTATCGGCATCTGCCTTGTGGTATTCATTGTCGCAGGGCTTATCGTTCTTCGCCTGAAGAACAGAAAGTGATGGACAAGGGCGGCACCCGTCAAAAGGTGCCGCCCGATTCCATAAGGAGGAAAGATTATGGATGAAAAAAGAATGGTCGGTGATTACACCGTCATCAACTCCATGTATATCGGGCACAGAGAGATCATCCTGGGCGAGAACCAGAAAGCAGCCAGCGGAGAGAGATATGTCTGCTGCTATGCCGAGCGAGTGATGTTCTATGAACAGTATCTTGAGGCACAAGTCAGCGATGATTTTGCAGAGATCGTTAAGCTCTACGGAGAACGCGTGACGCAGGCCGCAGACGAGATCATGAAGGAAACGGAAAAGGTAACGTCCGAGATCGGTATGAACGACGAGATTACGGCAAAGGATTGTAAGCCAATTTCGCATGATGACGCTATCGAAGATAAAGTCATCGTGATACGCGGGAATGTGCTTCGCCCTGAGTTCAGACACGCCTCTCACCAACTGATGCTTTGCACAGGAGGCTTCGGCGCACAGAAAAACGCCAGAGGACGAACCTGCTACTGCATCTCCCTCTATAGCGGAAAGCAGACGTCGTTTTATCGCGGTGATGTCCTTGGCGTCATGGATAAGCGTTCCTTGCCTGAGTGGGCAAAGATCGGACTTCAAAACGCCCTTGAAATAAGGCAAAACGAGAAAAGCCATCCCAATGAAAGAGGTGAAGCAAGATGATCGACTATGAAAAGCGAGCCATGATAGAGGCCGAGGATAAATACACCTTCCGTCAGAGTTCTCAGATTTCTTCGCAAACCGGCTTGATCGGTTATCTCCGCGCTGATATGGATACTGACGGAAACGGCTTCTTCAGCTCATGGAACGACTACCGAAAAGACCTTAAAACCGATGAGTTCAAGCAGGAATTTGACGAGGTTATCAATTCTTTGCGTGAGGAAGGAGATATTCTTCACAACCGGAAGGACCTCGCTTATTACTGCTATACGAATCCGCAGAGCAAAATGCCCACCGAGCAGGACTATTACGGTGTCCGTGTCGATACAGACAAATACACCTATCTGCTGCGTCTGAACCCGAATAAGGGCGAGTACAATCTTTACTGCTACTGCTATGTCAAGGACTGGCTCAATGGGCACATGAAGGATGCGGCAAAAGGCATCCGGTTCATTAACAGCCACTATAAGGAACTGTTCCGCATCCCCGATGGGGGCAAAATCAAGATCCACCTTGCCTGGAATGAAGACCAGGTGCGAACTTGCAGATATATCGACGACTACCACGTTGAGGTTGGCGACAACCTTTACCACATTTGCGAGTTTGCTGAGCGGATGGAACAGAACGGACACACCTATGAGCCTGTTCGCACAGAGCTTCCGGAGCAGTGCTACAGCATTCTTCCCGGTTCCGGAGAAATCATCGTAGTCAAGCGAAATGAAAAAGGCTACTACAATCCCCATATTCCCGCCTCCAGCAAGGAACAAGCGCGGGAAATAGTCGATGAGTACAACGGAAAGCTGGGCGTTACCAGAGCCCAAGAGGAAGCTATGAGAACCGGCTCCATGTTCGGCTTTCATGTTCCCGGCGCTGATCCGAAGAACTATGACAAGGACGGTAAGCCCCTGCCCCCGAAGGACAGAGGTGACGCCAGATGAGCGAATACTGTGTCTGCCGCGAAGCAGAGATACCGGAGGGCAGAATGATCTGCCCCACTTGTGAAAAGGACGGGGGTGAAGGAAGTGGAAGACAGACACATCATATGGAGCAACGAAAATCTCGACCTGGACGACTGGCGCGAAGACTTGCAGGAGCAGTATCCCGACTGTTCCGAAGATGAGCTCTATCGCATCATGTGCGAAACAAACGTAGACTATCTCTCCGACGAGCGTGTGAACCTGAATATCCAGTTATCCCAACCGATCCTTGTGATTGCTGACCTTGGCCTTTGGAACGGACGGCGCATGGGATATAAGGAGATCCCAAGCGGCAATATTCGTGACTGTCTATCCGGAGGATACGATTACACCACCTGGTATGTGGACAAGAAGGGCGACTTCCGCTGTGATGACATTCACCATGATGGCATCAACCACTATCTCTACCGGGTTTACAAGGACGGAGTTTCCGAATATCAAAAGGACCGGCTAAAAGAGAAACTATACGAAGGCACCGCCACAAGATCCGATGTTACGAGGATCACGAGACGCCTCGGTGATGAGATCGGCAAGGTGTATGGCTGGGAGTTTCCGACAAGGCAACCGGATCGAGGTGAAGCCAGATGAGAGTAAACGCTATGACAGAGCAGTTTGAGGATGTAACAGTTCTGGGGCATCCGATGATCTTCACCTGTCTGAGAGTGGATCGGGATACAGTCCCGGAGGGCTTGTATATGTACGAGGTCAGGCACGATGATGACCAGCAAGGCGACCCCGTACAGATCGGCAACTGGATCATGGTCAATCATTGGGGAACGATTATCTCCAATAAACCAATCCGACTGGAGCCAAGCCCGAACAGGAATAATGCCTACCGGGATATTGACCCGGAAGAGGACTGGAACTATGAGGGAACAGTCACGACGGTAAAGGAGTATATGGAGAAGAATCCTCCTGTGCTCAGTAAGGAAAAAGAACAAGAACCTGTGAGATAGGAGAAAGCGATGGATAGAAAGAAAGCCATCTGCGAATATCTCCGCCAGAATCATATCGGCAAGGAAAAAGCCATCCACAGCAAGGAGCTTGAAAAGCTGTTCATGCTTGACGGAAGAAATATTCGCCGCAAGATCAGTGCTCTCAGGCAGGATGGCTTTCCTATTTGCAGCGATGAGACGGGATATTACTACGCAGACAATCAGAAAGAAATCAACCACACAGTTTGCAGGCTCAACGAGCTTGTCACAAAGGTGTCCAACGCCAGAACCGGCTTGCTGTTCGCTTCGGTTCTCGGTGAAAAGGAACAGACCATAGAGGTCACAATCAAAGTTAAGTAAGGAGGTAATCCCATGCCGAGCAAATACCAAATCATTTCGGAGCTGGCATCCCAGACCGCAAGGGATATCACCTCCAAGGCAGAGCGATACACGGACTTTCTCGTTACAGCCGCCAACAACTATAAGTACAGCTTTAAGGAGCAACTGCTGATCCATGCCCAGAAGCCGGATGCGACAGCCTGCGCGGAAATCGAGACTTGGAACCGGCTCGGTCGCTGGGTGAACAAGGGCACAAGAGGCATTGCGCTCCTTGTCGATAGAGATACCCCATACAAGCTGCGCCATGTCTTTGACTACTCGGACACGAACAGTCGTGCCGGTCGGGTGGTCACGCTTTGGCAAATGCGTCCGCAATTTGAAGAACCCGTAAAAGAAAGCCTTCAGGATAGCTTCGGAGAGGTGGAGCTTACAGCAGACTTTCCACATTTCCTTATGGAGATTGCAAAGAATGTTGTTGAGGATAACTTTTCAGATTACCTTTCCAATCTCCAGTCTGTCAAAGGTGACAGCTTTTTGGATGAGCTGGACGATCTCAATCTGGAAGTCTGGCTGAAAGACACTCTGCAAAGCAGCGTCGCGTATATGGCGCTGGTGAGAGCAGGCTATCAGCCGAGCCTCTTCTTCACACGGGATGATTTCTCCCATATTTACGATTTCAATACGGTTCCGGTGATCTCTGTTCTCGGTGCGGCAACAAGCGATATTTCCGAGATGGTGATCCGGGAAATTGCAGAAACCGTAAAAGAACTGGAAAAAGAGGAAAAACAGAGTAATCGCACATTTGCGAGAGGCCGATCCTCTGAGTATCATGAAAGCAGAAACAATAAAACCGAAAGGAGCTATGAAGATGGAACTGACCTATACGATGCAGGGAGATTACCTGATCCCCGACCTGACCGTTCCGGAGAGCCCGAAGATTGGGAAGTATGGAATGCTGCGTCGGACCTTCCTCCGAGAGCATCGGGACGGGATCTACACCGGGATGCTGCTGGAAGGAACACTGAACAGCCACTTGGAGGAAGTGGACGCCCAGGCCAACCGGATGATGGACAAGCTGACCGAGCAGATGAAGACGCTCAACGGCGTGACCGAGCAGATGAAGTCCGAAGACCAGATGAAGTGGGTTCAGCTGATGAACTCGATCCGGAACTCGGCGGAGGAAGTGGTCCTAAGAGATCTGATCTACGCGTAAGTCTTCCCTCTGAGGAAGAACAACAGGAACTGATTGCAGAAGCGGAGGCTGAAACAACCTCCGCTTTTGTTATTTCTCAGGAAGATATCGACGCTGTTCTGACTAGTGGCAGCGGTATCTATGATGGAAAGTACCGTATCTATGAGCAGTACCTGAAGCAAGAACCCCATGAAGCAAATGTCTCGTTTCTGAAGGATGAGTACGGCATCGGCGGTGCGTATCCCGCCGTTCCCGGCAGACAGCTTGATGAAAACCATGACGGAAAGGGCATCAAAATCAGCAGAGGCAGTATCATGCACCCTGATACAGAAGTCCTTTTGAGCTGGAAAAAGATCGAGAAGCGCATTGGAGAATTGATTGCCACAGACCAATATCTCAGTCAAGCTGAGAAAGACCACTATCCCAAGTATCGCGCCGAAGAGGAAGCCCGTAGAGGGCGGTCAGCTATTTCGGACGAGTTTCGCTCCATCGTTTATGACTACAACGACTATGTGACGCAGCTTGGAGAAGAGGATAAAAAGCTGAACCTTTATTATCTGTCAAGCTGCTGGGGTGCTTTTTCGGTCGGTGATAAGAGGATGTATGCGCGTACCTCTGACGGCGATTTCATCCTTCCGATGATGCGCGAAGCGATGAATACCATCATTGCCGACAACACGCATCTGACTGAACGCTGCGAAGCAATGCTTGCCGCGCTCGACGGTGATCTGGCGAGACCTCTGGAACCGTCTTATGACGAGCTGAACCCTCCGCCGGAGCCGGAAAAAGAGTATCGTTTCTCCCTTGGCGATACCGTCTATCTTGGAACGCATGAGTATGAAGTGCTTTCCTTCGACGAGCATGAAGTGGTCCTGTATGATACGCAATTTCCTCTTTTCAACAAGACCATGACACGCGAGGAGTTTGAAGACCGGCTAAAAGAAAACCCTCTGAACGATCATCTTCTCCAAGTGGTGGAACAGACGCTAACCCCTGATAATACGGAAACCAGGATAGCTTTGGACACCGACAGAGAAAAGATCTATTGGATATACTTCAACCCCGATTCCACGGCTGGCGGTCAGTATGTTTCCGGAGATCTGGATTTCAATGTGTTCAAGGAGCTGATCGACCAGTATGACATCGAAAATCATCCGGAAAATGCAGAGCAGTTCACTGCGGATCTGGAAGAGATGTCAGATCAGTTTCTCGCAGATATCAACACACCTTTCTTTGCCGAGGTCGAAAACGAATACGAAGGTACAACCGAATATACAGGTTTTACGCCTCAAAACATCCTGCAAATTCATGAAGCCATCCTGTCTTATGAGACAGATCGGGATGCAGAGCGAGACTTGAATCGGCATGAGGCAGAGTTCGGTGCTGATGGTACGCGCATTTTCCACGACGATCAGGAAAGACAGGTGCAGCCGGAGACAGGTCCTTTTATTGATCACTATTATGTTGTCGAAGACCTCTCTGCAGCGCCATTATCGGTAACGGAATATCCTGATCGAGAAGAAGCGCTGGAAGCATATTTCGCTCTACCGGCAGATGCCATGAAAGCCTTTGGTGTAGTCAATACCAAGGAGCTGCCCGGCAGTCTGGACTTCATTCAGTGCAGAGATGGCAAAGACACTCTGATTGAGGACTATGCCAAAACGGATGATGACTCATGGAGAAACCCTGAAATTGAAGGGCTCGTTGACCAGCTAAAAGAAAAGCTGGCCGAGCGCGACAAGCCGATTGCACCGCCTCCGCAGAAACAGCGCAGCGGCAAGGTGACGCCCCATGTACTGCTTCCCGAAATCAATACCGAATACAGAACCAACTTCAGAATCGAACGGGACGATATCGGCGTTGGTACACCGCTGGAACGGTTCAACCACAACAGGATGGCCATTCAGCTTCTGAAAAAGCTGGAGGATGAACACCGACTGGCAGATACAAATGAGCAGCGTATCCTTGCGGATTACGTCGGCTGGGGCGGTCTGTCAGATTATTTCAAAGAGGACAATCCCCATTATCAGGAGCTGAAGGAGCTTCTGACAGAAGATGAATACGCTTCTGCCAGAGAGTCCACGCTTACGGCGTTTTACACGCCTCCAGTCGTTATCAAGGCGGTCTACAGCGCACTTGAGAATATGCACTTCAGGACCGGCAACGTGTTGGAGCCTTCCTGCGGCATCGGCAACTTCATGGGGCTTGTACCGGAGTCTATGGCAAGCGCGAAGTTCTATGGTGTTGAGCTTGACAGCATTTCCGGCAGGATCGCCCAACAGCTTTACCAGAACTCCAGCATTGCCGTGCAGGGCTTTGAAGACACCAACCTTCCGGACAGTTTTTTCGACGCGGCTGTAGGCAATGTCCCCTTTGGCCAGTTCAAGGTGCCTGACAAACGCTATGATAAGCACAACTTCCTGATCCACGATTACTTCTTTGCCCGCACCCTGGATAAGGTTCGCCCCGGCGGTGTGGTGGCGTTCATCACATCAAAGGGAACGATGGACAAGGAAAACCCGGCAGTCCGCAAGTATATCGCCCAGAGAGCTGACCTGCTTGGGGCGATCCGACTGCCAAACAACACCTTCAAGGATGCAGCAGGCACAGAAGTCACATCGGACATCATCTTTCTGCAAAAGCGAGACCGTCTGATCGACATTGAGCCGGAGTGGGTTCACCTCGCAACAGACGAAAATGGCATCCGCATGAACTCATACTTTGTCAGCAACCCGGAAATGGTGCTTGGCGATATGCAGATAATCAGCGGTGCACACGGTCCGGAGTCGGCTTGTGTAGCTTATGAGGACGCGGAGCTGGGAGATCTGCTGCAGGACGCTATTCAAAACATCCACGCTGAGATTACCGAGTTCGAGCTGGATGATCTGGAAGCTGAGGACGAAGACCTCTCTATTCCCGCAGACCCGTCCGTCCGAAACTTTAGCTATACGGTGGTAGACGGCAAGCTCTACTTTCGAGAGAACAGCCGAATGAACCCTGTTGAGGTTTCCATGACGGCGGAAAACCGTATCAAGGGCATGATCGCCATTCGCGACTGTGTAAGGACGCTCATCGAGTATCAGACGGAAGACTATTCCGATGCTGAGATTCAGGCGGAGCAGGTCAGACTGAATGAACTCTACGATGACTTCAGCAAAAAGTATGGGCTGATCAACGCAAGGGCAAACAATTCCGCTTTCAGCTCCGACAGCTCCTACTGCCTGCTTTCCTCTTTGGAGGTGCTGGACGATGAGGGCAACTTCATCCGAAAGGCAGATATGTTCTCCAAGCGGACAATTAAGCAGAAGGTTACGATCCTCTCTGTGGATACTGCGTCGGAAGCGTATGCACTTTCGCTTGCCGAAAAAGCCAAGATCGACATGCCCTATATGATGGAGCTGACCGGCAAGAGTGAGCAGGAACTGTTTGAGGACTTGAAAGGAGTTATCTTCCTGAATCCCATGCACACGAGCGACGAAGACGGCAGGCCGAAGTATCTCCCTGCCGACGAATACCTTTCCGGCAATGTCCGCGAGAAGCTCGAATGGGCGCGGCGCAGCGCAGAGCTCTATCCGGAGGATTATTCCGAGAACGTGCGAGCGTTGGAAGCTGTGCAGCCCGTTGACCTGACGGCAAGCGAGATTTCTGTCAGACTCGGTGCGACCTGGCTTCCTCCGGAGATTGCAGAGCAGTTCATGTTTGAGCTGTTCGGCACACCGAGGTACTGCCAGTGGAACATCCATGTTCACTTCTCTCAGTACACGGGTGAATGGAACGTGGAGGGTAAATCCTACGACCGCACGAATGTCAAAGCGTACAACACCTATGGTACGAGCCGGATCAGCGGCTATAAGATCATGGAAGAGACGCTGAACCTGAAGGACGTGCGGATCTTCGATTATATCGAGGATGAGAACGGCAAAAAAACGGCTGTGCTCAATAAGAAGGAAACAGCAATCGCGCAGGGCAAACAGGAACTTATCAAACAGGCGTTTGCGGACTGGATTTGGAAAGACCCCGACCGGCGTGAAAAGCTGACACGGCTGTACAATGAGAAGTTCAACAGCACACGCCCGCGTGAGTACGACGGCAGTCATATGAGCTTTGTGGGCATCAACCCCGAAATCACGCTCAGACCGCACCAAGTCAACGCCATCGCTCATATCCTCTACGGCGGTAACACGCTGTTAGCGCACGTTGTGGGGGCTGGGAAGACGTTTGAAATGGTTGCGGCAGCGCAGGAGAGTAAACGGCTGGGGCTCTGCCAAAAGAGCCTGTTTGTCGTTCCCAATCATTTGACGGAACAATGGGCAAGCGAGTATCTCCAGCTATACCCCTCTGCGAACATCCTCGTGGCAACAAAGAAAGATTTCGAGACCAAAAACAGAAAGAAGTTCTGCGGCAGGATCGCAACCGGCGACTATGACGCGGTGATTATCGGGCACAGCCAATTCGAGAAGATCCCAATGTCCATTGAGCGACAGAGGGCTATTCTGGAGCAGCAGCTCGATGAGGTGCTGGAGGGCATTGCCGAGCTCAAAAGAAACCGAGGGGACAACTTCTCTATCAAGCAGTTGGAGCGCACGAAGAAGACGGTCAAACAGAGGCTCGACAAGTTGAACGATCAGTCCAGGAAGGATGATGTCGTGACCTTTGAAGAGCTCGGCGTTGACCGTATTTTCATTGACGAGGCACACTACTACAAAAACCTCGCCGCGTTCACGAAAATGCGGAACGTGGGCGGTATCAGCCAGACCGAAGCCATGAAGTCGAGCGACCTCTATATGAAGTGTCGGTATCTGGACGAGCTGACCGGAGGCCGCGGCGTTGTGTTTGCGACCGGCACACCGATCTCCAACAGCATGGTCGAGATGTACACCATGCAGAAATATCTCCAGTACAGCACCCTAAAAAGGAATGACCTGATTCACTTTGACGCCTGGGCTTCGACCTTTGGCGAGACAGTCACAGCTATCGAACTCTCCCCGGAGGGCACCGGCTACCGCGCAAAAACGAGGTTCGCCAAGTTCTACAATCTCCCGGAGCTCATGTCTATGTTCAAGGAGACGGCGGATATTCAGACAGCGGATATGCTGAATCTGCCTGTGCCGGAGGCGCATTATCACAATATTGTTCTGAAACCGTCTGAGGCTCAGAAAAAGATGGTAGAAGGGCTTTCCGACCGCGCGGAGCGTGTCAGAAACAAGATGGTGGATTCCTCTACCGACAATATGCTTCTGATAACCAATGACGGCAGGAAGCTGGCGCTCGACCAAAGACTCATGAACGATATGCTTCCGGACAGCGAAACCAGCAAAGTATCAGCCTGCGCCGATAATGTCTTTGATATTTGGCAGCGCACAGCGGAGAGCAGATCCACACAGATGGTCTTCTGCGATCTGTCCACGCCGCACAACGACGGCAAGTTCAATGTGTATGACGATCTCCGAAAGAAACTCATTGAGAAAGGTATCCCCGCTGAAGAGATCGCCTATATCCACACGGCAGAAACTGAGGCGAAGAAGAAGGAACTGTTTGGCAAGGTTCGGTCCGGACAGATCAGAGTGCTCCTTGGTTCCACACAGAAAATGGGTGCAGGCACGAATGTCCAGACTAAGCTGGTGGCACTCCATCATTTGGATTGTCCCTGGCGACCGTCCGACTTGCAGCAGCGGGAAGGCCGTATCATCCGGCAAGGCAACGAGAATCCGGAGGTGGATATCTACACCTATGTTACCGAAAACACCTTCGACAGCTACCTCTATCAGCTTGTGGAGGGCAAGCAGAAGTTTATCGGCCAGATCATGACCTCCAAGAGCCCTGTTCGCTCCGCAGAGGATATTGACGAAACCGCTTTGTCCTATGCTGAAATCAAAGCCCTGTGCGCCGGTAATCCGCACATTAAGGAAAAGATGGATCTGGACATTGATGTTTCCCGCTTGAAACTTCTCAAAGCCAACCACCTGAGTCAGCGTTATGCGCTGGAGGATCAGATCATCAAGGAGTTCCCACAGAAGATCAAATCGCTGGAGCAGCGGATTGATGGCTATAAGGCTGACATGGCACAACTTGCTCAAAACACGCTGCCAAATGAGGATGGGTTCTCTTCTATGATAATGGCGGGAGGAACGGTAACGGACAAAAAAGCAGCCGGTGAAGCCATCATTGGACTCTGTAAGTCCATGACAAATCCGGACCCGATCCACATCGGTGAATATCGCGGCTTTGATATGGAGTTGTTCTTTGACAGCTTCAGCCGGGAGTATAAAATCACCTTGAAGCATGAGCTGCGGCATACGGTAACGCTGGGCACCGACATTTTCGGTAATATCCAGCGACTGGACAATGCCCTGAACAGCTTCCAAGAGAAGCTGACAGCCTGTGAAGCGCAGCTCGAAAACACGAAGGTCCAGCTCGAAAACGCAAAGCTTGAGGTTCAAAAGCCGTTCCCCCAGGAGGATGAACTGAAGACCAAGACGGCGCGGCTCAATGAACTCAACGCTATGCTCAACCTCGATAAGAGAGAAAATGAGATCGTTGACGGTGAGCGAGCCGAGGAAGAACCGAGCCGGGCCAGCGATGACAGAGAGCGATAAAAAAACAATTTGCACATTTGTAATGTCGGGCGTCTCTCGCTACAATGAAGTTAGAAAACAGATGGAGGTGCTTGAGATGTTCCGGCATAAAGCAGAAAAGCGAATCGTAGAGCTGGGCTCCGAACAGCTTCGGCTTGCCCAATATGCGCTGCTTGCGTTCCGAAATAAGCTGATCGCGCAGGGCAAGCCGACAGAAGACATTAATGAACTGCTACTGAAAATCATGAAATAAAACCGTGACAGCCGCAGGTGAGAAATACTGCGGCTGTCATTTGATCAAATAACGAATACCTCTTGAAAATTGGGGAACATTATGATATAATAGCTTCAATAAATGTTCCCTACAAGGAGGGCGCTATGAACAACAATTATCCGCAAATTCAGGAGCTGCTTCATCAAAGGGCAGATTTTCAAGCAAGACTGAATCTACTTCCTTACGATGGCAACCCTGAAATAAAAGAACGTGATGGAAAAAAATATCTCTATATTCGCAAACGTATAGCGAGCAGGCTGACTTCCACTTATGTGGGAGAGTACTCCGATGAACTGTATCAGTTGCTTCTGAGAAATGCCCGTGAAGGCAGAGAGCTGAAAAAGAACATTCGGAGACTCGACAAGGAACTGGCGCAGCTTGGATACTCAGATGCAGAGATTTCAGCGAGAGTCCAACTCAATCTGGACTTTGCCAGAGCCAATATGAAGTCCAATATCTACGATCAGGCTGTATTGGAAGGTGTTGCAACAACATTCCCCCAGACGGAGGACATTATCGAAAACGGCAAGGTGTCCGGTATGTCAGCTTCCGATGTGCAAAAGATACTGAACCTAAAGCACGCATGGGAGTTTGTTCTGGATAAGGATGTTATCAGCTACCCTACCGACTATTCGATCCTTTGCCATATCGCCAAGCTGGTAAACGAAGGCTTTTATCAAGACGGAGGACGTATTCGCGGAGTGCCTGTAACAATCGGCGGTACGAGCTATATTCCGCCGCTGCCGATAGAAAGTATAGTCAAAGAGAACATTGAGGCGATCCTTGCAGATTCGATTCCTTCTGATGAAAAGGCCATCACTCTTTGCCTGTACTGTATGAAAGCGCAGATATTCAACGATGGCAACAAAAGAGCTTCCGTGATCTTTGCGAATCATTACATGATTTCGCAGGGAGCAGGCATGATCATCATCCCGGAAAAAGAGGTTCCAGAGTTTAAGCGTCTTTTGGTTGCTTATTACGAAGATAAGGATACCAGCGAGATCATGGACTTCATGAGGTCCAAGTGTATCAAGACCTTTTAATATTGGGGAATATATTGGAAATCATATGCCAGAAAAGTTCCCTACAACAACTGAATATAACAACCCTCATGACCGTTCATTCTGAAATTAGATGAACGGTCTTTTTTTGTCCCAAGTGCTTTTACATAGCCGTCGATGCTTACCACATCGGCGGCTAAATCTTTATGAAGGAGGTTTTGCAAATGACCAATGAAGAGCTGAATACCGCACTGTATGAGAAGATGTTCGCTGAACAGCAGCGGTATCGTGAATGGCTGCTATCTCAGCCGCCTGATGAAATCCTCAATCACTGCTATGAGTTCACGGTGAGAGAGGATATCGTTCTTGCTCTGGAGTACCACGATCTGTCTGACAAACAGTGCAAGGCGCTTTTGCAGTCACGCAGTCCGCTTGCCGATGTGTTCAAGGACTTTGAGAAGCGAGAAACAGATCACATGGACAACATCCGTGACACCATAGAGTGCCGCGCCAATGCGATCATCCGCAGAGACTTTATGCGTCAGCAGCAGGAAGCGAGGTGATGCACAATGGGCTATATTGCGGCAGATGACATTCTAAAGGCCAGGGAGATGGATCTCATGACCTATCTTCGCAACTATGAGCCGCAGGAGCTTGTTCGTGTATCCGGCAACACCTACTGCACACGCGAACACGAGTCGCTCAGAATCAGCAACGGGAAATGGTACTGGTTTTCGCATGACATTGGAGGGAGATCTGCGCTTGATTATCTGATAAAGGTCAAGGACTACTCCTTCATAGATGCTGTGAAAACCATCCTTGGAAACGCCGCAGTGAAAGAGCCAATCCCTTATTACCAGAAGGAGAAGGTCAACCGCGATCTTCTGATGCCGAAGCTGGATGAAGACACCTCTCAAGTAGAGAAATATCTGTACAGCAGAGGTATCCATCCAGCCGTGACACTCTACTGCATTGAGAAAAAGCTTCTGTACCAGACGGCAGAATATCACAATGCGCTTTTCGTAGGTTATGACAAGGAAGGCACTCCCCGATACGGGGCTCTTCGGGCTACAAGAAGTCCTTACAAGGGCGATTTAACAGGGAGCAATAAACACTTTTCCTTTTCCATGAACGAGAATCCGGCACCCGAACACATTCATGTCTTTGAGTCCGCGATTGACGCCATGAGTTACGCGACGATGCTGCTTCTGAATGGAAGAGACTGGAAGAAAGAAACGTTCCTTTCTTTGGCTGGCGTCTACAAGACAAAGCGAGAGAAAGTTGTGCCTGTTGCGCTGGAGCGCTATCTGAAGGACTACCCAAGCATAAAGACTGTCCATCTTCATCTTGACAACGACAGCATAGGGCGCGGGGCTGTCGCCGGAATCGTATCCGGGCTCCAAGAGAAGTATACTGTGCTTGACGAACCTCCCTTGCACGGGAAAGACGTCAATGATGAACTCAAAATCCGCGTCGGAATAATGAGAGAAAGAGAGGAAATAGAACGATAATGGACATTACGATTTATCAGATCAACATGGGTCGGGACCATAATCGTATCGCCTTTGAAGGTCTGGACTTGCTCAAAATGTATCAGGGTTCAGATAAGATCGACAGCCGCATCTATGACCGTGTGTTCGAGGGTGAGGTCGATTGTAAAGACCTTGAGGATGTGTACCGCAAGTTCAATCTGGAACACCCGGAGGGCTATAAGGGTCGGTCTTTGTCCGTGTCGGATGTTGTCGAAATCGTGGATGAAAACGGCGATTCGACCTTCCACTTCTGCGACTCCATCGGTTTCAAGCAGATCGACTTCGATCCCTACCTGACAGAGGAATACAAGGAAGATAAGATCAAGGTCGTTCTCTGCGAACCCGGCAAGGTGGCACGAGTAGCCGAGATCAGCAACACGCTTGCTGATCTCCAGAAGACCGTCAAGGGCGATATCGAGCAGTTCTGCCCCTACGAGGAGGCCGTCGCTATCATCTGCAATGAGGAAGGCAAGTTCAACGGCATGATGCCCAACAGGGCTATTTACAGTGAGCCGCAGGAGGTTGAAATGTCCTATGGTGAACTGACGAGCAGGTTCCGCGAGGCCGAACGAAATGGTGGCGAGCATCTTACGGGATATATCGTCTTTACCGAAGACAGTTTTACAAAGCCATATCCGGAGGCTGCGCGGACCTACGCCGTGAGCAGCAACAATAAGGCGTTCCAGCCCAATATGGGCGGCTATTCCATTTACGCCAGCGCACTCGACGGCTCCGACCCAATGATCCGTCTGGAGGGCTATATGCAGAGCGAAAAGGGAGGCAAGGACGGATGGAAGATCGAGAGGTGCTATATGAAGAGTGACGAGAAGGAAATGATCGACGTTATCTTCGGGCCCTTCTTCATCTGCGATTGCAGCGGCCCCAACTACGGGTCCCTGAATCAGGAGCAGATCGACCGCTTCATGAAGCAGTTTGAAAACCCAGAGAGGCTCATTCGCATGAATGGAACGCTGATGTCTGTTCCCTATAAACCGGAACCGGATCTTTCAAGGTGATGGAGGTGAGGACATGAGGATCATCGACGATACCTTTATCATCGGGATTGACAGCGGCTACGGTAATATCAAGACCGCAAACTGCTGCTTTCCAGCAAGTGTTGCAGCCTACGACACCGAGCCGGTCTTCAAGGATAACATGCTGGTGTATGGGAATCGCTTCTATCTGATTGGAGAAGGCCATAAGGAGTTTCTTGCAGACAAGACAAGGGACAGTGACTACTATGTCCTGGCACTTGCCGCGATTGCAAGGGAGATGAACATCAAAAAGCTTACCACCGGCAGGATCAGAATTGCCGCAGGGCTTCCCCTGACATGGGTAAGCGGCCAGCGGGATGACTTCAAGAACTACCTCCTGCAGAACCGGTCAGTTGAGTTCTCGTTCCGCAATACCAATTACTCTATTGAGGTAGTAGGCGTCGATGTGTTCCCGCAGGGCTTTGCTGCCGTGGCTGACAGGCTCTCCGATTTCAAGGGCGTGAATATGCTCTGTGATATCGGCAACGGCACAATGAACATCATGTTCATCAACGACAAAAAGCCGGTTCCTGGCAATATGTTCACGGAGAAGTTCGGAACACACCAATGCCTGTTGGCTGCTCGTGAGAACGTGATGAGAGTTCACCATACCACCGTCGATGACGCGATCATCAACCGCGTGTTTCGGTTCGGAACTGCGGACATCAACGAGAAGTATCTGAAAACAATCACTGATACAGCGACGGAGTATGTGGAGGGGATCTTCCAAAGACTCCGTGAGCATGAGTACAACCCTGAGCTGATGAGGCTCTATGTTCTCGGCGGTGGAAGTTGTCTCATCCGAAACTTCGGCACCTTCGATAAGGAACGTGTCACGATTAACGACGATATCTGCGCCACAGCAAAAGGCTATGAGTATCTGTCAGAACTGAATGTCCGAAGGAGTGGTCAGCCGTGAGTTACAAAAGAATAAGCCTACGTTTCAACATGGAAGATGCTGATGAGCGTAGAGCATGGGAACTCCTACACAATGGAGATATCGCTGTAATCAACACGGAGATTATCAAGCGAATCAATGACGCAGAGCGATATAAGCATCTGGAATGGATACTTCGCAAAGTGGTATCAGAGGAGTTGAAAGCTCTGCCTTTGACCTTATCCATTGGAGCTCCACAAGTACGACAGCAGAGTGATGAGAATGAGAATACTGTTATTGATTTTCTCAACAGCTTCTGATGGCGCCAATATGGAGCCATTTTTTTGATGCAAAAATCTGGGTGAAGCCAAAATGGAGCCACCCACTGAAATAGGAGGTGAAACACCAATGGAAAAGAGAGCGTTGTCCTGGCAGGAGTTTTTGGACTCCGGTTTTGACGGTCGAGACTACAACTTCCCTGATTTTGAAGGGACTTTTGAGGCTGAGATGGTCTGCAAACGCTGGGACAAGAACAGTAAGCTCTTGGTTTATCTGGACTTTGATGATGGAAGAAAGATCATCACTTCCGCGTGGCAGGACTCTAACTACAAGGGCCTCGCGGATGTTCCTTTTAATACCCGCGTCAGAGTTACTTTCCAGTATTCCAAGAAGGGCATTTCTTATCTTAGAAGTGCCGAAGTAATCTAAACCATGGGTTCAGTGGCATTGTCTTAACAAGCAACGAATCTGTCCGTACAGATTCAGCTTGTCTGGGGCAATGCCCCTGAAACCCCAGAAAGAAAGGTGATGTTAAATTGAGAAAGAGAAATTGCAGAGTAGAAGTCTGCTTCACTAAGGATGAACTGTCTGCACTCTCGAAGAAAGCAAAGAAAGCAGGGATGTCTATCGGCGGCTTCATCCGGCACTCTGTTGCAAACAAAGAGGTTAAGGAAGCGCCGCCTGCTGATGTTCCTTACCTTATCCGTGCCATGCGTCAAGCCGGGTACAATCTGGATCAGACGTTGAAGAGATTCAATTCTACAAACGTCCCGGATATGCCCCAATTCAGAAAAGGACTGGAGGAACTCAGAACGGCGACGAAACTGGTCTCCGACGCCTATACCTCCGGCACCGGTTAATGGCTGTCACTTCTATCTGGCCGATCAAAGGCAGAGTAGATAAGGTCATTAACTACGCCAGAAATCCCGAAAAGACGCATGATAAGAAAAGCCTCTTGAAGCTTCATGAAATCGAGGGCGTCATTGAATACGCCGCCGATGAGATGAAGACGGAGACCAGAGCTCTTGTGACCTGCCTTAATCTTTCAAGCGAAGAAAATGCGGCAAAGGAGTTCATGGAGGTGAAGCATCGGTACGGTAAAGAAGACGGCAGAGTCTGTTACCACGGCTACCAGTCCTTCAAGGCTGATGAGGTGGATGCAGATACCGCGCACAATATCGGTGTAGCTCTCGCCAAGGAGCTTTGGGGAGATCGCTTCCAGGTTGTGATTGCAACCCACTGTAACACGGGCCATTATCATAATCATTTCGTCATCAATTCCGTTTCGGATGTGGACGGCCTGAAGTTCTACAATTCACCGGAGGATTACAGACACATGAGAGAAGTATCCGATCGGCTGTGCCGTGAAGCATTGATCTCTGTGATTGAGAATCCTGACGGGAAAAAGAAGAATTATGGGGAGTGGATTGCTGAAAAGAATGGAAAGCCTACAGTTAGAGACACGATCCGCGCGGATATTGACCGTGCAATTCTTGCCTCCACCACGGAGCGGGATTTCATCAGCGTAATGGAGGAAATGGGCTATAAGATCGAGACAAAGACAGAAACAGGCACTCCGCGGCAGCATCCCATAGTTATTCTTCATGGCAAGAAACACTTCCGTCTGGATAAGTTGGGAGAGTTCTATGAGCTCGAATCCATCAAGCAGCGCATCCAGAACAATATCCGAAAAAGAGTGCCCTTCCCGGAAGTGAAGGAAGACAAGAAAGCGCCTTACTATCACTACAAGGAAAAGGCGCAAAAAGCAACCGGGCTATATGCCCTATATCTTTACTACTGTTACGAACTTCATATCATCGTTCACAAGCCGGCATCTATCAAAAAGGTGTCGGTTTTTTTGCGCGAAGATGTGACGAAGCTCGATCAGTATATTGCTCAGGCTGATTTTCTTGGGCGTACAGGTATCACTACTACGGAGGAGCTTTTATCGTACAAAGCCGATAAGGAAGCTCTGATAAAGACGTTGGACAATGAACGCAAGGGATTGAAAAACAAACAGAGGCAGTGTTCTCGTCGGAACGATGAGAAAGGCGCTGCGGAGATAAAAGCCCAGGTTGACGTTATTACCAGCGAGATGAGTGCCATACGCAAGGAAATCAAGCTTTGCGCCGCCATTGCCGAGCGGTCTGCAAGGGTTCAAGAGAACCTTGAGGATATCCGGCAGCAGGAATCTGAAAGAAAGGAGAAAACGACAGATGAGTTACTCGTCAGGAGAAGCGGCAGAACAAGTCGCGAGAATGACCCTGAACGGGGTTGAAGTCGCCGCAAAGATCAGCGGTAAAGCTGCGGAGCGGCTGGCTGTTCTTCTCTATGCGGTCCTGAAGGATCAGAAAAAGACGCGCGGCAAAACGAGGCTTACCAGTATGCTCAGGAGCGGAAAAGAACTCAAAGTGTTTTCCGTGAGCGACAATGAACTGGAAAAGTTCTGCCGGGAGGCCAAGAAGTACGGCGTCTTGTACTGTGTCCTCAAGGATAAGACAGACACAGACGGCCATACCGACGTGTTTGTTCGTGCCGAAGACGCAAGCAAAATCAACCGCATCTTTGAACGCTTCGGAATTGCTACGACCGATCTGGCTACCGCGAGGGGCGAAATCGTCAAGGCAAACGAGGAAAAGAACAGCGACCGTCCGGAACCTGACCGTCATACCACGGAGAAGGATAAGGATGAAGCTTTCGTTGACGCCATGCTTGCGAAACAGCCCAACAAGGAAGAGGCTCAGACGCAAAACCCCACAGAAGGCCGGATTGCGAAGTCCCGTCAGTCCGAGCCTACCTCAAGGCCGCGCGGGAAAACCGACAGGGGTATCTCTGATTCGCCGGAACGGAGTCGGAAGTCTGTGCGAGAGACGATGAAGGAGATCCGGGAGGAGCAGAGACAGAGGTCGGATTCCGCGCAGAGAACGAAAGATACCCCTACGAGGGGACCGGAGCACATCGAGGTGCCCAAAAAGAAAAAGGAAAAGGAGAGATAAATCGTGGCAAACTATGATGACATTTTCAATGCAAGCCAGTCCGTGGAGACGGACGAAAAGAGCTATTCCTCTTTCGATAAGGAGGAATGGGCAGCGCAGAAGAAGCAGGAGCGCGAAGATGCTTTCGCTCTGATCGACACGACCGCCGAGCACATGGCCAACGATGGTGCGCTCTTCCAGTCTTATCTGGATGTCCAGGCACATTTTGACCGCTACTCGGTCGGCAACGCCCTCCTCATCACGGCGCAGAGGCCGGAGGCAACCCAGCTTGCTGACTCCAAAAGCTGGAGAGAGAACGGCGTGTATATCAAGAAGGGCGAAGTCGGAATTGTCCTTCTGGAACCCGGTGAGGAGTTCACCAAGGAGGACGGTTCGGTCGGCATGAGTTACAACTCCAAAAAGGTGTTCGATATCAGTCAGACCAACGCCAAGCCCAAGGATCGCGGGAATGTGAGACGCGAAGACCGCCTTCTGCTCAAGGCGCTTATTCACAACGCTCCCTGCCCGATCAAGATCAGCCAGGAAATGCCGGAGGGTATCAATGCGGTCTATCGCCCGCAGGATAAGATGATTTTTGTTCGCAGTGGGCTGGAGGCACCGGATCTGTTCCGTGGCCTTTCCCAGGAGCTTGCTCATGCCCATCTGGACAAGGGTGATTATAAGCGCAGCGACAACGCCTTCGTTGCCTACTGCGCCTCCTATGTGCTGTGCAGTCGCAATAACCTCCCGAAGGATATGTTCCGATTTGACCGTCTGCCGGAGAACATGTCCACGATGGATGCCCGTTCCGTGAGGACCGAGCTTTCCAAAATCCGTGACGTTGCCAACGTGATCTCTGCGGATATGGCAAAGGTTCTGGACAAGAATCGCCAGCCGGTTGAACGCAGAGACGAGGCGAGATAAGGAGATGGCGACATGGCAGATGAGAAAAAGGTCCTGACGCTGGACGAATTCGAGCAGCGTCTTATGGTAAGCGGCCTGATGGATTTTCGGAACGACCTTCTGAAGGACGATAAGCCTACGGAAGATATCAACGATCTGATCCTGAAGGTCATTGATGCCCCAACGAAAAAGGAGAAGCGGAGAGCTGAACGTGAGGAAAGATAAGCTTTCCAAACAGAATGTGATCCTCTATTTCCTTGGCATCATTCCTGTTGTATGGCTTGGCCTGTTGATTGCTCCCTGCCTGGAGGATGGTCTGATCGGGCTGGTGCAGCAGTTCGGAACGATAATGCAAAACCCATTCAGAATAGAGCTTTGCGAGGACAGTGTAAAAGCTGTCCTCGTTTTGCTTCTGGCCTATGGAATTGCAATCGGCGTCTATCTTTCCTCAGAGCACAATTACAGGCGACGAGAAGAACATGGCTCAGCCAAATGGGGCACGGCTGGCTCAGTCAACAAGAAATATGCCAACAAGGATAAGACAGAGAACAAGATTCTCACGCAGAATGTCGCTATCGGGCTTGATGGTCGAAAGCACAGAAGAAACCTGAATGTACTGGTATGCGGTGGTTCCGGTGCCGGTAAGACGAGATTTTTCGCCAAGCCGAACATCATGAACGCAAATACGAGCTTCGTAGTGCTTGACCCGAAGGGAGAACTGCTCCGAGATACCGGGCACCTCCTGAAAGAGCACGGATACGACATCAAGGTTCTTGACCTTATCAATATGGAAAAGAGCCACTGCTACAACCCCTTTGTTTATCTGCAAAGCGACGACGATATTCAGCGTCTCACAACCAACCTGTTTAAGAACACAACGCCAAAGGGCAGCCAAACGCAGGACCCTTTCTGGGATCAGACTGCGGCTATGCTCTTGAAAGCTCTCGTTTGCTACCTTCACTACGAGGCTCCACCTGATGAACAGAACTTCCCGATGGTGATGGAAATGATCAGAGCGGGCGACGTGAAAGAGAACAATGAGGACTATCTTTCGGTCCTTGACGAGCTCTTTGAACGGTTGGAAGCGAAGAACCCGGAGCACATTGCGCTCAAATACTACCGGGCGTACCACTCCGGCAGTGCAAAGACATTGAAGTCGATCCAGATCTCCTTGGTGTCCAGACTGGAGAAGTTCAACCTGGATTCGCTTGCAGGCATTACGCAGACCGACGAAATGGATTTGGGTGAGATCGGAGAAAGGAAAACAGCGGTGTTTGCTGTTATCCCGGATAACGATTCCTCTTTCAATTTTATCGTCGGTATGCTGTACACGCAGCTATTCCAACAGCTCTACTATCAAGCAGATTCTGTTCACGGCGGCAGGCTACCGGTCCACGTTCATTTCGTCATGGACGAGTTCGCCAATGTCGCCCTACCTGATGAGTTCGACAAACTGCTGTCTACCATGCGTTCGCGGGAAATTTCAGTTTCAATCATCATTCAGAATCTGGCGCAGCTTAAGGCTCTGTTCGAGAAGCAATGGGAAAGCATCGTCGGCAACTGCGACGAGTTTCTCTACCTCGGCGGTAATGAGCAGTCCACCCATGAGTATGTCTCCAAGCTGCTTGGCAAAGAGACCATCGACACGAACACTTACGGTCGATCTCGCGGGAGAAATGGAAGCTACTCTACAAACTACCAGCTCACAGGGCGTGAGCTCATGACACCTGACGAAGTGCGTATGCTGGACAATCAATACGCACTTCTTTTTATACGCGGTGAGCGTCCCGTACAGGATTTCAAGTACGACATTCTTCATCATCCCAATGTACGGGAAACCACCGATGGCGGAGCACCGGCGTTTACGCACGGTGAAGACACCAGAAGCATTGCGGCTATGTCTTTCGTGTTTGACAAGAACGTTGTCAAGCAGGCACAGGAGATCAAGCCGGAACTACACGATTTTGAACTGCTCTCAGAAGAAGAGCTCCAAGAAATATTTGATAAAAAGGAGAAAGAAGAACATGAAAAACATCAATCGTAAGAACAACACTCAGAAGCCGGAGATTCCCGGCAAGGTCAAAAAGGGATTCCGCTTCTATGCTGCAGCGGTCCTGTCCCTTGCCCTGGTTATGGGCATGAGCGTTACCGCTTTTGCAGCCGGTGACCCGATCACGGTCGTCAACAACCTGTCTGATTTCATCTTCGGCCTGATTCGTGCGGTCGGCCTCATCCTTCTCGGTTGGGGTATTGTGCAGGTCGGTCTCAGCTTCCAGAGCCACGATCCGAGCCAGCGTTCCAACGGCTTCCTGACTCTGGCGGGCGGCGTCATCATCACCTTCGCAAAGGAAATCCTCAACCTGATCGTGGGCTGATCCGGTTTCCCGAAAAAGGGGCGGTCAGCAATGACCGCCCCGGATTGGAGGTGTAACGAATGTCGGATAACTGGATTGTACAGAATCTCGAAAATGCCCTTGAGGTATGGAACGATAAGTTGTCTGAGATCTGGCAACTGATCACACAGTCACCGCAGACATTCAAAGGTGGCTCTATTTGGTCAGTCATTACAAGTATCCACGGAGCTTTACAAGCCATCGGCTACGCACTGCTGGTGCTTTTCTTTGTGGTGGGCGTTGTAAAGACCTGCGGATCGTTTGCTGACCTGAAAAAGCCTGAACACGCTGTAAAACTGTTTGTCCGATTTGCAATCGCAAAAGGACTGATCTCGTATGGCATGGAACTCATGCTTGCAATTCTTGAAATCATCCAAGGCGTGGTAAGCACGATCATGAACTCTGCCGGATTCGGTACGCCGCAGGCGACCATTCTGCCGCAAGAAATTGTCACGGCGGTTGAGGACTGCGGCTTCTTTGAGTCCATTCCGCTTTGGGCGGTTACGCTTATCGGCGGGCTGTTCGTGTGGGTACTCTCATTCGTGATGATCCTGAGCGTCTATGGACGGTTTTTCAAAATGTATATGTACACGGCAATCGCACCGGTTCCGCTTTCCACCTTTGCCGGTGAACCCACACAGAATATCGGCAAGAGCTTCCTAAAGAGCTATGCCTCTGTATGTATGGAGGGAGCGATCATTGTTCTTGCCTGCATCATCTTCTCTGTCTTCGCGTCGAGCCCGCCTGTCGTGGACACAAGCGCGACAGCGGCGTCTATGGTCTGGAGCTATATCGGTGAGTTGATCTTTAACATGCTGATCCTCGTCGGTGCTGTGAAGATGGCGGATCGCCTTGTCAAAGAAATGATGGGAATCTGAGGTGCGTCATGGCAAAGAGAATCATGAATAAGTGGCGCGGCTATACCGTAGCGGATTGCGATTGCAAGTATTGTCTCTATTACGGCGGCAGGAAAAACCGTGAAGTGAACTGCCTTGCAGATGAGTGTGTCTGCAAGGCGGAGCTTCAGGAAGCTGCCCGTCGGGAAAGGAAAGAAAATGGAAGTAAAAATCAATAGAGAGATTCGGAATTATACCGAGTCAATGTTCTTCGGACTGTCCTTCAGACAGTTCGTTTTTTCTTTGCTGGCTGTTGGTGTTGCTATCGTGCTGTACTTTGCGCTCAAGCCCCATGTTGGAACGGAAACCGTTTCCTGGATGTGCATCCTCGGCGCGGCTCCTTTCGCCGCAATGGGATTTATCTCCTATAACGGGATGACGGCAGAGCAATTTGTTTGGGCGTGGCTGCGGTCAGAACTGATTGAGCCGAAGCAGATCAAGTTTGAGCCGGTGAATATCTACTACGAAGCGTTGAAGGACACCATCGACGCCAAGGAAAAGGAGGTCTACAAAGGCAATGATTAAAAGCATCAAAACAATCCTGTCTCAGGATAAAGAGAAGTTCGTGGTGCCGAAGAAGGTGCAGGATTTGATCCCCATCAAGTGCATCTGGCCTGACGGTATCTTTAAGGTCGGAAACAAGTTTTCCAAGACCTACAAGTTCAGCGACATCAACTATATGGTGGCAAGTCGAGAGGATAAGGAAAGCATGTTCCTGACCTACTCTGAGCTTCTGAACAGTCTGGATAGCGGCGCAACCACGAAGATCACGATCAACAACCACAGACTGAACAAGGCGGATTTTGAGGACTCCATTCTCATGCCGATGAAGCGTGACGGGCTGGACGGTTACCGCATGGAGTACAACAATATGCTCCTGGATAAGGCAACCGGAGCCAATGGCATTACGCAGGAAAAGTATGTGACCATCTCCGTGAGCAAGAAGGACATTGATGAGGCGCGAGCATATTTTGCCAGAGTCGGTGCGGATCTGACGACCCATTTCACAGGGCTCGGTTCCAAGTGCGTTGCACTCAATGCGGTGCAGAGACTCCGTATCCTTCACGACTTCTACCGCCCCGGTGATGAGACTGCCTTCGAGATGAACATCAATAAGAAGGCGCGAATGGGTCACGACTTCCGCGACTATATCTGTCCGGACAGCGTGGAGCGGAGCGCAGACCACATCAAGCTCGGAGAAAAGTTCGCAAGAGTTCTGTTCCTCAAAGACTACGCGAGCTATATCAAGGATAGTATGCTCTCTGAGCTTACCGAGCTGAACCGGAATCTGATGCTGTCCATCGACGTGCTCCCTATCCCTACGGATGAAGCGGTACGCGAGGTCGAGAACAGACTGCTGGGCGTTGAAACCAATATCACCAACTGGCAGCGCAAGCAGAATCAGAACAACAATTTCAGCGCCGTCGTTCCCTATGATATGGAGCTCCAGCGCAAAGAGTCCAAGGAGTTTCTGGACGATTTGACGACCAGAGACCAGCGCATGATGTTTGCCGTTGTGACGATGGTTATCACGGCGGATACCAAGGAGCAGCTCGATCTGGATACCGAGACAATCCTCTCTACTGCGAGAAAGCACATGTGCCAGATGGCCACGCTGAAGTTCCAGCAGACGGACGGACTGAACACGGTCCTTCCGATTGGCGTCAGAAAGATTAACACGTTCAGAACCCTTACCACTGAGAGTCTCGCGGTTCTGATGCCGTTCAAGGTACAGGAGATCATGGATCAGGGTGGTATTTATTTCGGTGAGAACGCGATTTCTCACAACCTCATCATGTGCAACAAGGCAAACCTCCTGAACCAATCGGCGTTTTTGCTGGGCGTTCCCGGCTCCGGCAAGAGCTTTTCTGCCAAGGAGCTGATTACCTTCCTTATGCTGAACACCGACGACGATATCCTCATCTGCGACCCTGAAGGCGAGTATGCGCCGCTGGTGGAGGCGATGGGTAATCTCGGATCGGTTATCAGGGTTTCTGCCGGAGGCAGGGACAGGCTGAATGCCATGTATATGGTTGACGGCTACGGTGAGAGCAACCCCATCGTGGTGAAGTCTGAGTTCATCATGTCGCTGATCGAGCAGATCGACAAAAAGGGCGTCGGCCCTCAGCACAAGTCCATCATTGACCGCTGCATTACCAATGTCTATCGCAATGCCGCAGAGGACGGGACCGTCCCGACGCTCTGTACGCTGCGTGATATGCTCCTGGAGCAGCCTGAACCGGAGGCAAAGCAGATCGCTTTGTCTCTTGAACTTTATACCACCGGATCGCTGGACATTTTCGGCAAGCAGAGCAATGTCGATCTGGACAAGCGCATTGTGGTGTTCGACATTCACGGCCTTGGCTCTCAGCTCAAGCCCACCGGACTGCTGGTTATCACCGATACCATGCTGAACCGTGTGACGCTGAACTGGAAGAAGGGCAAGCGCACCCATGTCTTTATCGACGAGTTTCATGTGGTGTTTGAAAATGAGTTCTCGGCGCAGTTCTTCAACTCCGCATGGCGTCAGTTCCGTAAGCGTAATGCTTATCCGACTGCGATTACGCAGAACGTGGAGTACCTGCTTGACTCCGTTCAGGCCAGCACGATGCTCTCAAACTCTGAGTTTGTTATCATGCTGAACCAGGCAGCGTCTGACCGCGAGAAGCTCGCAAGGCTTCTCAACATTTCAAATGAGCAGATGAGCTATATCACCAATGCTGACGCAGGCTGCGGTCTGATTAAGTATGGTTCGGCGCTTGTCCCGTTCATCAATCAGTTCCCGCATGATACAAAGCTCTATCAGCTTATGACCACGCGCCCCGGTGAGGGCGAATTCGCAAGAGGACAGGATTAACCCTGTCCTCAATCTTTTATGGAGGTAATTTGAAATGAAAATCAAAAAGATCATTGGCATCGCCGCTATTGTGGTTCTGTGCGGGATCGCGGTATTCTCTGGCGTCGTGTTTCATCACCAGTATCAGGATCAAAAGAACAGCGCACAGCAGTTTGAGGACTTGTCCAATATGATTGCTGATGTGGACAAGAGCGAACTCGACAAGGAGCCTGTCCCCGAGCCGGGTGAAGACGCGCCCGTAAGTGAGACAATCTCTGAGGAAGAACTGGCTGCGCGAGAAGCAGAGCTGGCAATGGAGAAATACAGAGCCCTTTTCGATCAGAACAGCGATTTTGTGGGCTGGATCTCCATCGACGACACGAACATCAACTACCCGGTCATGTGGACACCGAATAATCCTAACTACTATTTGAAGCACAGCTTTGAGAAGGAGTACAGCGATTACGGCGTTCCGTATATTGACGAGGACTGCGTGATGGGAGAGAGCAACAACTACGTCATCTACGGGCATCACATGAAGAACGAAACGATGTTCCACGACCTTTGCAATTATGCCAGCAAGGACTTCTATGACGAGCATCCGACCATTAAGCTTGATACCCTGTTCGGCTTCGGAGAGTATCAGATCGTGGCGGTCTTCCGCTTTGATACGAACAACGACACCTTCCGGTACAATCAGTTCACAGATATGGATGAGGAACACTTCAAGAACTTCATGAATAGTGTTCATCTTCGCCAGCTCTATGACACCGGCGTGGACGCCGAGTACGGAGATCACCTTATCACGCTTTCCACCTGTGAATACACCTACACCAATGGGCGCTTCGTGGTAGTTGCCAAGAAGGTTTAATCCTGTTCTTTGAGGAAGGAGGCGATAGCTATGAGCAGGATTAAGACGAGAGAAAGCGTGAAGGATATCAAGGTCATTGATAAAGCGGCTGTTGCCTCCGAGCGTATGAAGACGGCGTTGGTCAGGACAAAGGATCAGTTTGAAAATCTGATGGACGATGGCCAGGTCACGCCGTCTGAATATGCGGAGGATAAGATCCGCTATGCTGCGGAAGATGTTGCAGATCGTGTCGGTCATGATGTGTCAGCCGAGACGAAAAAGGCTGTCAATAAAGGCAAAGAGGCATATCGGAAACATCGTGAGGAAAAGCGGATTGAAAAGAATGAGGAACGGGTCAACCGCTACGAAGAACGCTTACGCAGGGAGGAACAAGCCCGATCTGAGATAAATTCTTCTCAGGAGACCCATTCACATCAGACAACTGCACAAAATAAGAACACTGTTCGACAGAGGAAGAGTGCCCACCAACAGAGTACCGTCAGAGAAACAGCGTCTACAGGTGGTGAAGTCCGAAAGAATGCTGTACGCGGAAAGCGAAATCAGACCATCAAAACAGCGGAGCGGACGGAACACACGATTAAGCAGTCCGCCCGTTCTGCTGGAAAGAAGACTGTGAAGACCGGTGCAAAAGGCACGGTTAAGTCTTCAGAAAAGGCAATTAAGACAGCGGAGAAGACCTCCAAAGCGGCCATTAAAACGGCTGAGAGAACGGCCAAGGCAACGCAAAAAGCAGCCCGGGCGACCGCTAAGGCCGCACAGAAGGCTGCTGAAATGGCAAGGCAGGCTGCGATTGCGGCATACAAAGCGGCAGTAGCGGCAGCGAAAGCAATCGCCGCAGCCATCAAAGCGATTGCCGCAGCCATCAAAGAACTGATTGCCGCCATTGCCGCCGGAGGCTGGGTGGCAGTCGTTGTGATTCTCGTCATCTGCTTGATCGGTCTTATCGTGGCATCCTGTTTTGGGATCTTTTTCTCTTCTGAGGATACCGGCTCTACGCAGACCATGCAGCAGGTCGTCCAGGAGATCAACCTGGACTATCAGAATAAGCTTGACGATATCAAGAACTCCAACACCTACGACGAACTTGAAATGTCAGGCTCCCGTGCAGTCTGGCCGGAGGTCCTTTCCATCTACGCTGTAAAGACCACCAACGACCCGGATAACCCGCAGGAAGTGGCGTCTATGACCGACGAGAAGAAACAGCTTCTGAAGGATATCTTCTGGGAAATGAATGAGATTTCCTATGAAACCGAGGAAAAGACGGAAACGGTCATAGTTGAAACAGATGATGGGGAAGGCAATATCGTAGAAGAGGAAGTCGAGGAGACAACTGTTTATCTGTATATCACCGTGAGCCATAAGACCGTAGATGAAATGATGGCGCAATATGGCTTCACCGAGGATCAAAAAGCCCAGGTTGCCGAGCTGCTCGCACAGGACAGCAGTATGTGGGCATCCGTTCTCTATGGCATCTACGGAGCAGACGATCAGATTGTTGCGGTTGCGCTGTCTCAGCTTGGTAATGTGGGCGGTGAGCCCTACTGGAGCTGGTACGGTTTCGGCTCTCGCGTTGAGTGGTGCGCCTGCTTTGTATCGTGGTGCGCGGATCAGTGCGGTTATATTGAAACCGGCGTTATTCCGAAGTACGCAGGCTGTGTCAACGGCGTCAACTGGTTCAAGGATCGAGGCCAATGGGCCGATAATGATATTGAACCGGCACCCGGCATGATCATTTTCTTCGATTGGGATAACAAGGGCAGCTCCGGCCCGCAGGACGGCGAATCCGATCATACTGGAATCGTTGAGCGGGTTGAGGACGGCATTGTCTACACCGTCGAAGGGAACTCCGGCGATAGCTGCCGCGAAAACCATTATGCTGTAGGCTACTACGAAATCCTGGGCTACGGGATTCCTGCCTATTAACAGCAAATGCCACCCCGTGGGGTGGCACTTACATATGAATGTCCTTGTATTTGTCTAATTCGAGGATTATACGGTAGATCTGCTCTTGTTCAGATTTGTTTTTTGTCAGCAGAAGCTCATAGCATTTTGCGGGGATATCTGTGCTGTCATCCGGTGTGCTTCCAATCTTATCAAAGAGCTTAGAGAGAGGAACCTCTATTGCTGCAGCAATCTTTTCAATGCTTTCCAACGTAGCATTTTTCTCACCGCGCTCGACCTGTCCAATATATGTTGGATGGCAACCGGAAAGCTCAGCTACCTTTTCCTGGCTGTATCCTAACTGAAGTCTGTAACTTCTTATTCGTTGACCAACTGTCTTTGCTATCTCACTCATTTTAGGCACCTCATCGTGTTCTGAATATAGTCTATAAATATTGGAACTGTTTTTCCACAGACCATTGATATTGTTTGCTCTGCGGTGTATACTATAAGTATTATAATTGCGGAAAGTAGTGCCTTTAAGCACTGGTCGAGGGCTGAACGATGATAAATCAAACTTGTTGCTTTACCGGTCATAGAAAAATACCGTTGGATCAACTGGAGAGCGTGACCCAACGGCTGAGGGATGCTGTTATTGCAAGTATTAAGGACGGCTATCTGTATTTCGGTGCTGGCGGAGCTTTGGGATTTGATACTCTTGCTGCGCAGACAGTATTGGACCTGAAAAAAGACTATCCCCAAATTAAGCTTATTCTTGTCTTACCCTGTAAAACGCAAGCCAGAGGCTGGAAGCAAGAAGATATTGAAGAATACAACCGGATTATGAAGGCTGCTGACAAAGTAGTATATACATCACAAGATTACTATAACGGGTGTATGCACAAACGAAACCGTCACCTTGTAGATAATAGCAGCAGATGTATTTGTTTTCTTACCGAGAAAACAGGCGGCACATTTTATACTGTCAATTATGCCTCTGAGCATGGGCTAATGATAATCAACACTGCTAAATAGCTATCGCAATATGGGCCCATAACTCCTTCTCACATGCGCAACTACACTATCAACGAGAAAAGGTGCAACCATTTTGCCGCACCTTTTCTTTGCATAATGCGAATATCAGCCAAATCCATTGAAAAATGAGCTGGAGTGTGGTATAATGCATTGTGCGTTATTGTAACTACGAGTCGGTGGCTCTAATCCATGCTATATGGAGGTATCATATGAAGGTTCGTTACGATAAGCTGTGGCGTCTAATGAAAGACAACAAAATGAAGAAGAGTGAGCTTGCGAAAGCAGCTGAGATTAGTTCCTATGCTATGACCAAGTTGAATCGTGATCTTCCGGTCAGCATGGAAGTTATGATGAATCTTTGCAAGGTCTTTCACTGTGATATTGGGGACCTCATGGAAGTAATCGAAGAAGACTAAAATTGACTAAGGAATGAGTGGAGAAATGCGAAACTTAGAAAAACTGTTTTCCAAACCGCTTCCTTCGACGCGTGGAGGATCGTTCTACAATACCTTCCCCTATCCTACAAAGATATCTCCAGAGGCAATTGCTGTCTATATTGCTTCTGCAACGAACCCCGACGATACTGTCCTCGACGCTTTTGCAGGAAGTGGGAGCACTGGAATTGCGGATCTTCTCGCTGAGCATCCAACAGAAAAAATGCAAGAAACAGCCAATGCATTAGGAGTAGAGCCCATTTGGGGAAAAAGGAATGCAATCCTATATGAAATTGGTACATATGCCGCATTTGCTACAAAGACCATCAGCTTGTTCAGAAGTTCTAAGCTGAATAGACAAGGAAGATTCATATGGATATAAAAGCAAAACTTCGCCCTTTCTATGTGGCTAAGATGCTCTATGAGCAGACAGATGAGGACCATTATCTGACGATAGCTCAGATAATGGAGCAGCTCGAAAAAGACTATGGTATTTCAACCTCCCGCGGAACCGTGGGTGATGATATAAAAGCTCTCCAGGAACTCGGAGTTGAAATTGAGGTTGTCCCTTCGACGCAAAAGCGTTTCTCGCTCATTGGCCGGAGATTCGATCTGCCTGAGCTCAAGACATTGATTGACGCTGTAGAGTCTGCAAGATTCATACCTAAGAAGAAGAGCGCCGCCCTGGTTGAAAAGCTCGGTTCTCTCACAAGCCAGCATAATACGGAGAAGCTTGTTCGCAATGTTGATGTAGAGAATCGCCTCAAAGCCGACAACGAGAAGGTCTACTACATCATGGAGGCGTTGAACGACGCGATCAATGCCAGCAAGAAAGTGTCGTTCCAGTATTTCACCTACAATGTCCGAAAGGAGCAGAAGCTGAAATACGATGGCTACACCTATGTGTTTAGTCCGTATAAGCTGATTTGGAATGGCGATTACTATTATGTGGTTGGCTTCTCTGAAAAGCACAAAGGGATCGGCAGTTTCCGCGTAGATCGCATTGCCAGATGTCCCAAAATCCTTGATGAAGACGCTGTGCAGCCTCCGAAGGACTTTGACCTGAATGTCTACCTGAACTCAATGTTCCGGATGTACAATGGCCAGAGAAAGCAGATCGAACTGGTGTGCAGCAACGCTGTTATGGATGCGATCATAGATAAGTTTGGTAAAGATGTTCATGTGCTGGCCAATGATATGAAATCCTTCCGCGCCGTAATTGAAACCTCTGTTGGCAGCGTCTTTTATAGCTGGATATTTGGGTTTGGAGGAAGAGTTACAATTAAGTCTCCCGAAGATGTTAAAGCGGAGTATGCCGAAATGGTACGGACTGCTGCGGAGGCACTTTCTGAGTAAGCAAAACGAACACCGCAATTTGGAGGATATCAATGCTTGATAATAAAGGATTCGACTTGTGGGCAGACGGATACGACAAAACTGTTGGCGTATCTGATGAAGGAAACACCTATCCTTTTGCCGGATATAAAAATGTGCTGGGAACCATCTATAAGACCATTATGGAGAAAAAGAACGCTGTTGTCCTGGACATTGGCTTCGGCACCGGAACGCTCACAACGAAGCTGTACGAAAACGGCTGTAACATCTACGGCCAGGACTTTTCAGCGCGGATGATTGAGCTGGCTTCTGAAAAGATGGCAGGCGCTCATCTATATCAAGGCGATTTCACACAGGGATTGGTGGAGCCACTCTTGGCACAGCGCTATGACTTCATCGTAGCGACCTACTCCTTGCATCATCTGCCTGATGAACAGAAGGTCTCCTTCCTGCGCGTTTTGCAGGATCATCTGAACCCCGGCGGACAGATTCTGATCGGTGATGTCGCCTTTGAAAATCGAAGCCAGTTGGAACAGTGCCAGAAGGCCGTGGGTGACGAATGGGATGATGATGAAATCTACTTTGTCGTAGACGAGCTCAAAGGAGAATTCCCGGAGCTCGGTTTTAAGCGGATCTCTCACTGCTCCGGTGTTCTGTCCATCCCTGCAAGGATTTGATAAAAGCTAAAAGGAGAACCTCCTGCTGACAGTTCGGGATTTGATGGAGGATAGATGATGAAAATAGAATCTGATAGCATTATTCTTCGCGATATGATTGAGTCCGACATTGAGGACTATGTGCGTTGGTTCACGGTGGAACGTGAATGGGAAAACTGGGATGCTCCCTGGGAAAAAGAGGATACTTGCAAAGAAACCGAGCGTAAAAGATGGATGGAATACTATGAATCTGTGAAAGATCGTCCGGATGATGCACATCGGTGGAAGTTTGAAATCGAATGGAACGGCAGACACATTGGCTGGGTCAGTTCCTACTGCATTGACGAAAACTACAAATGGGTTGGAAAAACCGAGGACTGTCAAACTGTTTATCATGCCGCTGGAATTGATATTTGTGAACCGGATGTGTGGGGTAACGGCATCGGAACAAACATTCTCCGTACCTTTATGAACTATTGTTTTGAGAGCGGTATGAACGAGCTTTACACACAAACCTGGTCGGGCAATGCCCGTATGCTCCGCTGTGCCGAAAAGCTCGGTTTTGTAGAATGCGACAGAGACGTCGGCGCGCTGGAGATTGATGGGCAGAAATATGATGGGCTGACTTTCAAGATAAATAAATGATTACGCACAGATCATTTCGTAGTGTGAGGATAAATCGATGAGCAGAACAGAAAATGTCGAACTGACAGTATTATGCTTAATCGAAGACGGCAATAAGATCCTGCTTCAAAACAGGGCAAAGAAGGACTGGCAAGGGTACGGCATTGCCGGGCGGGCATGTGGAACCCGGAGAATCTTTTGTGGATGCAGTGATCCGTGAGATGAAAGAAGAAACTGGCCTAACGATCCTTGATCCGAGATTGGTTGGAGTAAAACAGTTTCCCTTAGAGAATGGAAGGTATGTTGTCCTGTTGTTTAAGGCAACACAGTGGTCGGGTGATCTTATCTCATCAGAGGAAGGCCAAATGGAATGGATCAAGTACAGTGACCTTTCTGTAGTAAAAACCGTGGATGATTTTGATGATCTTCTGAAAGTGATGAACACGCCGGAGCTGACAGAATTTCAGTATTTGGTTTCGGGAGACGAATGGACTGTATCAATCAGATAAATCGGGATTGGGTGAAGATAAAAATGATTATAAACATAGACTATGATTTGAAAGGTTCGATTCTTGATATTGGCGGAGGTGGCGAAGCTATTATCGGGCAAATGTATGGCGATAAGGTCACCGCAATAGATAATCGTCAGGAAGAACTTGACGAGGCGCCGAACTGCTGTACAAAGTTGTTAATGGATGCCGAGAAACTATCATTCTTCGATGGCTCGTTTGATAACGTGACTTTTTTCTATACACTGATGTATATGTCAGAAGAAATACAGAGAAAGGCCATACTCGAGGCTACCCGTGTTCTGAAAACTGGAGGAATAATGTGCATTTGGGATTGCGCTATCTCCTCTGCTTATCCAGAACCTTTTGTTGTAGATTTAGATATTCAGTTTACCGATAAGAGAATCCATACTTCCTATGGCATTGTAAAACTTGACCCACAATCTTCGGATTCAATCAGTCAACTTTTGAAGAACGCTGGTCTTAACATTGTTTCTCTGAAAGAGGAAAGTGGGCAGTATAATATTACGTGCAGAAAAGATTAAGATAAATTCCAATTTGTAGAGGTAACACATGGACAGACCAATTACAACCTTATTCATGCTGATGTCGGTGGATGGCAAGATCAGCACTGGCTCTACAGACGAGCTGGACGTTGATCGGGATTTTCCGAAAATCCCCGGCGTCAGGGAGGGTCTGGATCGTACTTCCGGATGATCGATACATTGAGATGCTCATAGGTTTTACAAAGAAAGAAGAAGCGTTTGCTGAAATGCTTGCTTATTCGGTAGTTGCAGGAGAGAATAAATGATGCTTACTTTGGTCAAGCCTGCTTTTGATGATTTATGGTTTAGAAAAAATCTGATGGCAGATGAAGAAACCATGTCTTATAACGCCAGGTGGGGAGGTACAATTCCTTTTCCAGAAGAGGAATGGGAATCCTGGTATGAATCCTGGGTAAGAAATCCGGGAGCCAGTCGTTATTATCGTTATTTGATGAATTCCGAGAATGAATATGTCGGAGAAATCGCATATCACTATGATGAATTCCGAGATATTTATATCTGTGATGTTATTGTTCTCGCTCAATATCGTAATCGCGGATATGGAACTGACGCACTGCAGCAACTATGCATAGCTGCAAAAAATAATGGTATTGCGGTACTTCATGATGATATTGCAGCCGATAATCCATCTTATAAATTATTTCTGAAGAATGGGTTTGAAATTGAGTATCAGAACGAAGAAATTGTGATGGTGAAAAGAAATCTATAACTTCCGGCTTGCTGAGGTGTTCTATGAAACTATTATTTATAATTGGTGATGCGGCTGTTGGGAAAATGACAGTTGGTCAGGAATTGATGAAAATTACTGACTTACGGCTCTTTCACAACCACATGACTATCGAACCAGTGATCGAGATCTTCGGCAGATATGACGGGAAGACGATTGCTGAAATGCGCGATTTGATTTTCAAAAATTTCGCCGCATCTGAAAACTATGGGATGATCTTTACCTTGATGATGGATTTTGATATGCCATCAGAGTGGGAGTATCTGGAGCATGTCAAGGGATTATTTGAACCCTATGGAACAGAATTCTATTATGTTGAACTGATCGCTCCGCAAGAGATCAGACTGAGGAGAAATGTTTCTGAGAACAGGCTGAAGAACAAGGCATCCAAAAGAGATATAGAGATTTCAAATCAGCGTTTGATCAATGATGATAAAAATCATAGATGCGTCAGTTATGAGGGCGAGATCACTTTTGATAACTACCTCAGGATCGACAATTCGGATAAAGAGCCTGACGAAGTTGCAAGATTGATAAAGGATACATTTGTTCTATAAGTCCCCTTTTGTGAGGATCATGAGAAATCTATGTTTGTAGGTGAATAAAATGGATCATTGTGATTGGTGTAACCTATCTGAAGAAGACAAACAGTTTCAGGTGTACGAAAGTAAATCATGGTCTGTTTTCCTTTCAGATGAGCAGGATTATATTGGACGATGTATATTGGTTTTGAAACGTCATTGCAATTCATTGTCAGAGCTAACGGATGACGAATGGGACGAGCTTCGCAATCTGATTTGTAAAGTGGAGGCATGCTTAAAGGCTGTTTTAGGAGCAGCTTTATGTAATTGGAGTTGTTTGATGAATAGTTTCTATAAAGAGTCAGCACCCAACCCTCATCTTCATATTCATGTAAGGCCAAGATATGATAAGCCCATTGTGCTCAACGGGAGCACTTATACTGATAGCGAGTTTGGTCATCATTATGCGGTGAATAAGAATGGGGTAATATCTGTGAAAGATAAGGAAGAAGTGTTTACTCGACTAAAAGAATGGCTGAACCGCTAAAATCAGATTTGTAACAGAGTATGAGTGATCATAACGGAATTCGTGGAGGACATGAGAAATGGTCGAGGTAAAGTTTTACGATGAAGTTGATGACAGCTTGCTGAAATTTGCTGTCATCATAGCAAAGACAAACAATAAATGGGTGTTTTGCAAGCACAGGAAAAGAAATACATACGAGGTTCCCGGCGGTCACCGAGAAGACGGCGAATCCATTATGGACACCGCCAAGCGAGAGCTCTATGAAGAAACAGGTGCAATTAGGTACACACTGAAGCCGGTTTGTGTGTATTCCGTTACTGCTCCAGATAACTTTAACGGGGAAGAAACCTTTGGGATGCTTTACTACGCAGACATCCATTCTTTTGAGCCAGAACTACATAGCGAGATCGAGCGAATTGTTATTACGGATCAGCTCGTAGATCAGTGGACGTATCCGCTAATCCAACCGAAGTTGATAGACGAAGCGAAACGCAGAGAGTGCTTATAAGCAAAGATATACAAGGAAATGGCTATGGTTGAAAAAGTCGAATTTACGAATCTGTGTATGATAAGCGATGGTAATAAGGTCGTGGTTATAGACAGGAAAAAGAAGGATTGGCCTGGAGTCACATTTCCCGGCGGTCATGTCGAGCTGGGAGAATCATTTTCGGACGCAGTAATCCGAGAAGTAAAAGAAGAAACAGGATTGGATATCTACTCGCCACAATTATGCGGAATCAAAGATTGGGTTGAAAATGAATGCAGATATGTAGTGCTGTTCTATAAAACGAACCGATTTGATGGCGTCCTGCAATCTTCAAATGAGGGTGAGGTCTGGTGGGCAGAGATGGATCAGCTCACAAGCCTGAAATTGTCCCTTGATATGCAGGATATGATTCGTGTTTTCGTCGAGGATGGTTTGAGCGAGTTTTTCTACCGGCAAGATGGTGATCAGTGGGTATATGATCTGAAGTGATGCGGGTATGGAGGAAGAATGAATAAGACTGACATCGTTTCACAACACATTGGAAGATTGCTATGTCGAGATGACATCTCAGTCACAAAGATGCTCGGCATTCAAAGCCAGTTTCTCCGATACTCCAAATGGGTTGCTAAAGTGCGCGGCATTGACATGGACGCCGAGCCAGAAAGATTCTTCCGTGCATGGACGTTGCGCGGAACCATGCATATCCATGAGTTTTGCGATTATGACCTCTATATGCATGAGGGCAATCATTCTCCCTACATGAAAGAATATTGGGACGATCATTCCGTTGCCTCCCATGCGATCAAGTGCCAAGCCGAGGATCGGATGCTGCGCCTGATCGAGGCCGGCGTCACAAAAAGAAAAGACATTGTTAGATCCTTTCAGGAAAGCGGAGCGTCGGAGGAAACGATGGATTATTTGTTTAATGCCTGGGGTGGACTTCCCCGCATCCTCATGGAACGGGGTGAGATCATTCAGACCGTCTCTGACGATCTTTCCTATGCTTTTGCGCCGAAAATGTCAGTCATGACGGCGGAACAGGCAGAGCTCGAACAGATGAAGCGGTATCTAGAAAACTATGCCCCATGCTCTGTCAGTGATGCCGTTTACTTTTTTCGCTATACAAGAGCAAAGGCAAAAAGGCTGATGGAGCAATGTGTCTCGACCTCATCGGGTATGCTGATCTGGAAGGATGGCGTTGTCCATAAGGATACGGAAGCAGCCTGTGATTCAAAAGCCATAAATGCGATTTTCGTACTGCCGGGGTTTGATCCGCTCCTGGTAGGACACGAGAAAAGAGAGAACGGAATGATACCAGCGGAGCATCTTCGTGATATTTACAATCTCCAGGGGATCATCAAACCGGTCATCCTACATAAGGGACAATGCATTGCCACATGGACTGTACGGAAAGATACGATCTACATCAAACCGTTTCAGGCTGACAACAAAGCCGCCTGTGAACGGGCGGAGAAACAGATTCGGAACCTCACGCAGTGCAGTGAGTGCAGATATGAGTAACATGGTAGATTATGAAAAACACTTTCGCATGTACTGCGAAGGAAACAGTTTAACGATCAACCTTTCCTTCGACATGCCGAAGGGATATGAAACGGCCAACGGTACGTTTGATCCAACTGTCAATACGCTGTTCATCAACAAAGAGATGCTCCAATCTCAACCGGAGTATGAGCAGATGTTCTATCTGTTTCATGAGCTTCGCCATGCCTTGCAGTATTTGCACCCGGAGAGCTTTGACGGACTGATTGCCAGGAGCCGCCTCTATGTTATCCAATATGACGGCACTTGTTATAAACTCGTTGATGGCGAATGGAAAGAATGCAAGCTCGAAGGATCAATAGAGTTTTTCACGGAACTATATCTTGGACAGCCCCATGAGCGGGATGCAAATGACTTTGCGTATGAAAGAGTGAAGGCACTTTTGGGAGCTTCCCCGGAGTTGCAGGAGCTCCTTGCGTTCTGGACGCCGAAAAAGCCGATATCAGATCAGGTGTATGAGGAACTGTACCGACAGATTGATGAAATCACAGGAGAAACGAGTTGTGAAACATCCAGATAAATGGCGGGAAACCATTGATCCTTTCTCGCTCGCTTATAAGTCCTTCCATCCAATAGAAATACTTGGCTATCCTCACGCCGGTAACGACGTATTCCACGCCAGGGGTATCTACAAAGGCAAAGAAGTCCGGGCCTACATCAAAGCCGCAAGACAGAAGGGTGCGGCGATTGAAAACGAGGTGGCGATTCTGTCACAGCTCCATTCGCCAATTTATCCCACAGTCCTTGATTGCGGGTTTGCCGGAACGCCCTTCTCCGTAACGTTGGAGCTGCCGGGCGAACGTCTATCGACCATTGTGGGCGAAAACGAAACGCTGGAATCCCTTAGCTTTATGGAGGAATACGGCGCGACGCTGGCAACGCTCCATCAGCTTCGCATTTCCGCAGAGCCAGTCAAGGACAGAAGGTTTTTCCACGTGCCGTCTGACGAGTTCTTAAAAACCTTGGGCTTGGAGGAATATAAAGGAATTTTTGCAAATCCGCCCAAGACGTCTGTCCGCTGCTTCTGCCACGGAGATTTCCACTATGCAAACATCTTATGGGACAGGCATCATATCAGCGGCATACTGGACTTTGAGCTGGCAGGCTATGGAAACCGTGACTTCGACATTGCCTGGGCTCTGTTCCGGCGACCGGGGCAGAAATTTCTGAAAACCGAAGTGGAGCAGAAAGCCTTTCTGCGTGGCTATCAGAGAACCGCTCCATGCGATCAAGAAGCTGTCAAATACTATATGGCCCAATGCTATGTATACTTTCTGCAATTCAGCGGAGATGATGCTGAATACTGCGATTACATACGCACTTGGGTAAAGCGGTTGATCTGCAAGAGGTACTAAAAATGTCAAATGCATATTATAAAGCATGTCCAGAATTTGATCGTTGCAATGAACTGATCGAGAAATACTGGAACACAAAGCAGTTTGAGAAGTGCTTTGAAGGACACATGGAACTTGCTGAGAAGGGCTATCCCCTTGCCGAATGTCAAGTGGGCTACTTTTTCTATGACGGGATCGGTGTGGAGAAGGACGCGGATAAGGCGTTTTACTGGACGCAGCGTGCCGCAGAGCATGGTGATCGTGACGGCCAATTCAATCTCGCATATTTCTATGAAGAAGGGATTGGGACGCCTGTTAATATGGAAAAGGCAAAGCACTGGTATAAGAAAGCTGCGGAGCAGAACCATGATCTTGCCATCCAAAAATGCCAGGACTTAAATCTCGGGGATGAATAATATGAACGCAATTCGTTGGGTCTTCTTTGATATTGGTTCAACGCTGGTGGACGAGGAAGAAGCCTATCATCATCGGATCAGAGATATGATCCAAGGCACCTCCGTCACCTACGAGGAGTTTTCCGAGAAGCGTATCCAATACGCCAAAGAGGGATATAACGGAGATCAAAAGGCAATCGAGTATTTCGGCCTCAAAAAAACGCCTTGGCACAGCGAAGACGAAGTTCCCTTTGATGATTGCGCGGAAACCCTTCAGGCTCTGTGCGACAGGGGCTATCAGCTTGGTATCATTGCAAATCAGAAGCCTGGAGCAAAAGACCGTCTTGACACTTGGGGACTCGGCCAATATTTCTCGGTGATTGCTTCCTCCGCAGAGTTGGGCGTATCAAAGCCGGACAGTGAGATATTTCTGCAGGCGCTGGCAATGGCAGACTGCAAACCCGAAAACGCTGTCATGGTAGGCGACCGGCTGGACAACGACATTCGCCCAGCCAAGGAGTTGGGCATGAAAACTATCCAAATTAGGAAAGGGATCGCCGTTTATGCAAATCTCTCCTGCGGGGCAGAGGTTCCGGATTTTACAGTGGACAGCCTTTCAGAGATATTAAGTATTCCATGTCTGATTGAGGAATTGCTATGAGATTATTGTTTGAGATGGATAAGAAGGACTATGAATACTGCACCCACCGTTTCGTCCGCAACTCCGCCCGCAGCATCATCATAAGGGATGGAAAAATCGCCATGATCCACAGCTTGAAATACGATTACTACAAGTTCCCAGGAGGCGGCATTGAAAACGGAGAGAACCCAGTGGAAGCAATGATCCGAGAGACGCGGGAGGAAGCCGGACTTGTGGTCAAGCCTGAGACGGTCAAGGAATACGGCTATGTCCACCGGATTCAGCGGAGCGACATGGATTCCTCCGAATGCTTTGTTCAGGATAATTACTACTATCTGTGCAAAGCGGAGCCGGAAGCAGTTCGGCAGAATTTGGACGCTTACGAGGCGCAGGAAACCTATACATTGGAATATGTTACGCCCTTGATGGCAATTCAAAAGAACCGCAGCGTGGGTGCGAGCCCATATAATCCCATGATGTTTGAACGAGAAGCAAGAGTGTTGGAACTACTGATGTCCGAAGGATACTTTTGATTAGATGCGAAAGCACCGCTTGCGTGAGTTTTCGGAATGAAACGGAGGCTGCAATGAAACGAGTTGAAACAGCAATTTCCAGGCTGATGCCGGACATCGACGGCAAGCGTGTGTTGGAGCCCGCCTGTGGCTGCGCGGAGTTTTCTATTGCGGCAACAGCCCACGCCGCGGAGGTCGTCTGTTTTGATTTGGATGACCAGCGGTTGAACCCAGAGGCAACGCATACCGAAAGGCTCCGCTTTGAAATCATGGATGCCACAGCGATGCGCTTCCCGGACGGTTCTTTCGATACAGTTGTTTTGTACAACGCAATCGGCCATCTGGCGCATATCGCAGAACCTGTTCTGTGGGAATGCCTGCGGGTTGTGAACACGACCGGAGTTGCTTGGGTTGTAAGCTCCTTCCGCATGGACAAGGCAGTGATTCAGGAAACGCTTTTGCCGCTGTTGGATCATATGGAGTTGTCTTATTCCACGCAAGAGGACTCAGTTTACACCTATGTTCAGATCAGGAGGAAAACGAATGGCATTTGATTATAAGAAAGAGTACAAGGAATTCTACCTTCCGAAGGACAAGCCGTCGTTTGTGACGGTGCCGCCCATGAATTACCTTGCCGTGCGTGGCAAAGGCGATCCCAATGCTGCAAGCGGTGAGTACAAGGACGCCATCGGCCTCCTTTACGGGATTGCATTTACCATCAAAATGAGCAAGAAGGGCAGCCGCCAGATCGAAGGGTATTTCGACTATGTGGTGCCTCCGCTGGAAGGCTTTTGGTGGCAGGAAGGTGTCACCGGAGTCGATTATACCCATAAAGAGAATTTTGAATGGATTTCTCTCATCCGGCTGCCGGACTTCGTAAGAAAAGCCGATTTTGACTGGGCCATTCAGGAGGCAACAAGCAAGAGGAAGACAGATTTTTCCAAGGTGGAGTTTCTGACCTATGACGAGGGGCTCTGCGTTCAGTGCATGCACATCGGCCCATACGACAATGAGCCTGCAACAGTGGAGTTCATGCATCAGTTTATGTCTGAACAAGGGTATGCCCTTGACATTACAGATTTGAGATATCACCACGAAATCTATTTGAGTGACGCAAGAAAGACAGCGCCGGACAAGCTGAAAACCGTGATCCGGCACCCGATTAAGGCGGTGTAAGCTGAATACGTGATTCAAGAAAAAAGTTCAGGAAAATTGAAAGTAGGTATTGACCTTACAGCAAACTGCAATGATATAACGGTTTCAGAAAGGAGGTGCCGGATATGACGATCAAAGAATTCTCGCGTCTATGCGGCTGCAATCCTCAGACTCTTCGGTACTACGACCATGTGGATCTGCTGAAACCGGTTAAGGTGGATTCTTGGACAGGATACCGCTATTATGATGAGGATCAGGCACTGCAATACGTGAAAATCAAAAACCTACAAATGGCTGGTTTCTCTATCGATGAAATCAGGGGGCTCCTTGATGCTGATAACGACACTATTTTCAAGGCGTTCTCGGCGAAAATAAAGGAACAGGAGGACCGTCTGCAGAAAACTAGGGAGATCCGGCAGTCATATCTGAGCGAAGTTCAGCGCATGAAAGAAAAGGTTAAAGAGTTCCGGGAGACAGTACTCTCCCTGATGGAAGACTATGATCTGACTGAGGAATTCGGTATTACAGCCGATGAGTACCGGGAAATCGTTGATTCCCTGACCACCTATTTGGACACTCACGAATTCACCGAGGGAGATTTTGATTATGATCTGTCTGATGATGGGGATGCCGCTCGTGAGGAGCCGGAATACCTCAATGTCCTGAATAATCCGGATTTTGAGGTGATCTATGAGCAGCATGGGTGGGAACATGCTCGGGAAGTCATTGGAAAGTTCACTGTTCCTGATGACGGAAAAGAATACATGCTGCTGTTCACTATCTCAAAGGATAAGGAGAATCAGACAGCGTTTGCAAACACAGCTCTTTCCGTTATGCTCGGGGCGAATCTGAAGTCCCGCGAGAGAACATGCCAGAACAGTCAGAAGCTTGGCTGTAATGTGACGGTCTCTGAAGACGGTCAGAATCATTTTTGGCTCTTAAAGAGAAAATAAGCCGTATAATCAACTTCACAACCCAGATATACTCTTCGTTGAAGGAGGTGCAGCCGATTGGCCGCACCTCCTTTTTGACTTTCTGTTACCCTCTTGTAATTTTCTCCGAGTTGAGTATAATAACGATAGCGGGATTTGAAATCCCAGATAGAAACAGAGGTGCTGGTATGAGGACAAAAGACCAAGGGACTCTCGACAAAATACTGAAGTTCGTAAATAAGTATTATCAAGAAAATCGTGTTGCTCCCACAATCAGCGAAGTTGCTGCTGGTGTCGGTGTGGCCAGATCGACAACTCATCGCTACATCCAGGAGCTTAGCGATAGAGATTTGCTTGATTACGGCAGAGGTATTCTTTCTGCGCCTGAGAGTGCCAAAATGAAGACAGCCTACATTGCCGCCCCGTTAGTTGGCTCGATTTATTGTGGCTCTCCGGAAGAGGAAGAGGAAAACGTCGAGGAGTATGTCAGCCTTCCTGTTTCTTTATTTGGCAAAGGAGACTTTTATATTCTCCGAGCCAAAGGCGATTCGATGGTCGATGCCGGTATCGCCGAAGGCGATCTGCTGGTGATAGAGCGTAATTGCCCTGCTTCCGAAGGGGATATAGTCGTTGCGCTCGATCAGGAACAGCAGAACACGCTAAAAAGGTACGTTGGCTTCGACAACGACGAAAAGTGCTTTATCCTTGCTTACGAGAATGAAGCACGGTATCCGGGAGAAGTCATAAAACTGAAGAGCTTCGAGGTTCAAGGTGTAGCTCGTCACGTAATAAAGGCTCTCTAAAACAAATTATCTTAATTGATGGGAGATGTTTTGGTTGAACTCTGTTGACGTGAAATGTCCGATTTGCGGGGCTATGAATGAGTCTCTTAATTTAGAAGAAACCGATGGGTGGATGGAATGCGAGAGCTGTGGAAACGCGGTCCAAATAATGAAATACGTTAAGACCAGGCGTGTACCGTGCTTTCAGATGCACGATTGTCAGGTGCTCGTACCGCTTTCGCAAAAGTAATGGCAAAGGAGTACGGCGATGCTGGAGGATTGGACGATTTACTCCTGGTATTGCCCAAACTGTCGGAATGAAGTTGCGGGGCTAAAGAACAGTAAAAACCAGATAAGAGTAAAATGTAAAACTTGCGGATCTGAAATGGTCCGTACAATAGTTGGACGGAGACATGATGTAATTGACATCTACGCTCCGTCAGGGCAGGAACACAACGATTTAGAATTAAGGAGATACTGACATGACGATGATCGAGAGCTTCGTTAAAGAGCGCAATGAGGCGCTGTTTAGCTTGGATAGAAGGAAGATAGAAGCTTACCTCGTCAAGTATGGCGAGGGTGAAACCGCAAAAGCCCCTGATCTGCTGTTCTGGGCAAGCGTGTATAAAGCGATTTGCGGAATCAAAGGAGCACCGAGGGATGTACTGGAGAAAGCCCATACCTGGCTTTCTCGTAATGGGTTCTCTATTCCGTCCTAATAGGTAATCTGACAACTGAATCAACGGCATCACGACGGAGCGGTCGGGCTGAAACAGGGCCACACTAAATCCGATTCCAGGTCACTTGACCGTGTGGCAGAAATGCCCGAACCCAACCGGTAGTTATTCCAGACATACGTGAGAGGCCACCGGCAAGGCAAGACACTATAGCTCTATCTATAGGTCTACCTTGTCGGTGGCCTTTTTCTTTTTCTCACCGACAAACAACAAATACATATTCGCAGCCTGAAGTACAAGGGCCAAGGATACAAATACGCTGATTTCAAACTCTTTTGAAAAAGCGGTATGGGTACCCTTAGATTTCTGCACCCTTTTTCAGGCAGGCAGCATCGGGAGTCCTTTTCGCCAGCGTAGTTGTGTCCTTTGGATCGCAACAGGCGGAAAGGACTTTTTATGTTACGTCAGTGGCTTTGCTATGTAGCAGCGTATCCGTGATCTCTGAATTTTTGACTTTCAACCCAAATTCAAAAATTCAAAGGAGATCACAAAATGTCAAACATCACAAACCTAAAGAACTACTCGTCCTTTGTGAAGGAATGCCGTTTCTTTTACTGCCAAACTGTATTTGATGGTGATTGGGATGGCAGAGAAAAATTCATAGTTTCCTCAGACACAACTGAGAATGAGCTGTGGATGAAGTATCCAGAGATAATGAAGGCTTTGTCCCCTTACATGTTCTGTAACGCTGCTTGCGGAGATATTTATGCAGAAAGCCTCAAGAACATAAACAAGTTTAGAAAACGGAGCTCAAATACGATTGATTTTGGAGCAATTGAGGTTTTAGAAGATCAGATGGACATTGAGGCACCCGAATTGGGCATAAGACTGATCTTATCAGAGGGGCTATCCGTTTGTACTCCACTTCAACGTGAACGTATTCAAAAATACTACATTGAAGGAATGTCTCTAAGCGAAATAGCTGAAGGCAAGAATATTTCTACTGTTCAGCAATCCATAGATGCAGGAATTAAGAAAATGAAAAATTTTTTTGGAGTAAACCCATAAAAACACCCCTTCTAATTCCTTACTTAGTGAAAGGGTATTTCAAGCTATCCGGATAAGCGTTCCCTTACTTAATCTTGAAAGGAACAAATGAAATGAACGAAGAGAAAAAAGTAAAATATGGAGAAATCTATTTCTATGATTTCGGCGAGCATGAAGGCTCCATTCAAAATGGCCTACGTCCGGCAGTCGTCATACAAGATAATAAGCTAAATGATCATGGCCCAACGACGATCATTGCCGCCATTACTTCAGTAACAAAAAAGCTATACCTCCCTTCACATATTCTGATTGGTGAACAGTTTGGGCTCACAAAGCCGTCAATGATCCTTCTTGAGCAAGTTGCTTGTGTGAATCAGAAAGATCTTGGGAACTTTGTGGGAGCCATCAACAACGAGAAAATAAAGCGTGCAATCCGTTGCGGACTGAAAAAAACATTTGGATTGTGGGATTATGCACCGCGCGGAGACGCAGATGTTAGATGTTTGTGCCCCAAATGCTTGCAGGACTATATTCACTCCAACAAATATATTGTGAAAAGGCTCGATCCGTTTGCCGCTGCCAAAGAGCAGTGTGACAAGTGTGATTCCAATGGATACGACTATATCCTTATTCCCCGCAAGGTCGAATTGAAAGATCAAATGTGTAAATCTCAAATTCGCACATTTGAGATGGAGGCAGCAAATGAATAAGCTAAATGCAGTCAGAATAATCACCTATCCCCAAAACGCTGGAACCACAACTACCGGGTTGCTCCATAAGCAAAGAGGCTGCATTTATAGCAAATCACAGGATGAATACTATGCGGGAAAGGAGGCGCGACATGGAAAAATTGTATACGCGTAGAGAAGCAGCCTCTATGCTTGGTATAAGCCTAACATCGCTTGATACCGCAAGAAACACGGGTGCTATTGCCTTTATTCAATACGTTCCAAATGGCAGCGTCTTCTTTACAGAAGAAGCTCTCCAGGAATATATAGCAAAACACACATACCAAGCGAAGCCTGAAGAACGACGGGGGACATACCGAAAACCGTGGGCACATAAGTAGTTGTTCCGTTTCAGTGTTATTGGATCGTCTCAATGAAAGGAGATCACAATGCCAAGAAAAAAGAAAGTAATTCCTGAATACGGAACTTGTATAAGAAAAGGAATTGAGTATTATCGGACAAGAATTGTTGACTCTGACGGTAAACGTGTTTCGCTCTATGCCAGAACCCCCGAGGAGTTGTATGAAAAGGTACAAGAGGCTGAACGGCTTATTGCGGAAGCATCTTTTAGAAAAGAGAATCCGACAGTCAACGAATACTGTGAAAAATGGTTGTTGATTCTAAAAGGTCGTCTCAGAACCACCACATACACGGACTATGAGTGGAAGGTTAAAAAGTATATCCAGAAACCGCTCGGAAACAAATATATGACCGATGTAACCCCGGATGACATAAATCTCGCTATACTTCCCGCGTTAAGTATGTCGGAATCCGTATATCGCTCAACGCAGATGCTATATAAACTGATTTTCACAGCGGCAGAAGATAGCAACGTCATAAAAAAATCCCCCTGTTCAAAGCTATCAGCTAAGGGAGGAAAACCGCAGAAAGTCAAAAAAGCATTGTCTGATGAACAAGTCGAGAAGTTACTAACGGCAATTAAAGATCTGCCGCCATATGTGTTTGTTATGATAGGATTGTATTGTGGGTTAAGGCGTGAAGAGATTCTCGCACTTCAATGGGATTGTGTCTTTCTGGATGTCCCAGCCCCGTATTTGTCTGTAAAAAGAGCGTGGCATACAGAGCACAATCGTCCGGTAATACTGGATGAGCTGAAAACAAGTGCAGCCAAAAGAGATATACCCATACCTCCGCCGTTAGCTGATTGCCTTAAAGAAGTAAAGGCAAAGAGCCAATCTCCATTTGTGGTCGCAAACAGAGATGGTGAGCCTCTTTCCTACACTCAGTTCCAACGCGTCTGGAAGTATATAGTGACAAGGAGCAATAAGGAACGCACCTACGTGAGGTATGTGAACGGTCAAAAAATCAAGCACACAGTCACACCGGTTCTCGGTGAAAAGGCTCCTCATAATGGCAAGGTGGTGTACAGCTTGGACTTTCAAGTGACGCCGCACCAGTTGAGGCATACATATATCACGAACCTGATATATGCTGGGGTAGATCCCAAAACTGTCCAGTACCTGGCCGGTCATGAAAACAGCAAAATTACAATGGACATATATGCTAAGGTGAAATACAACAGCCCCGATGCGCTGTCCACCATTGTAAATAACGCATTCAACAACATGTACGCGAAAGCGGAGTAACCTGTTGAGGAGCCGAATAATATCGGCTCCTCTTCTTGTCTCTTGAAAAAACAATCAGCTTGTGCTATATTATAAAAACCTAAGGGAAACAAGCACCATACGAGAACTGGAGCTTCACGGGGACAACCTAAGGGACAACCCAATGGCATAACCCTCAAAAACCTTGATAAATAAAGGACTTTGGAGCCTGAAACCTTCAGAAGTACGGCCTCAAAGCCGCTCGTCGCGCTCCGCAGTTCAGCAAGCGCTGATCGGACGCAAATTTACAACTCAAAAGCTCAAAAACCCCGGAAAATCAGCATTTTCCGGGGTTTTCTTATTCCCTTTTCGTCTGATTGCCTTTGAAGCCTTTCGCCGTTTTTGACCGTATGTGACCTCGGTTAACCCATTTTATAAGGGCTAAAAATGGGTTAACCGGGACAAATGGGTGAGTAAATGGGTGAGTAAATGGGTTAACTGAAGGGTCAACACAAGGTGAATTTGCGGTTTTTTTTCATGAACACCCCTAAGTAAAAATGAACTGCATTGACACTGATGCGGTTTGTACTAATTTCATAAAATATGACCATGGGAAAATGTTTTTAAATTCTTTGTCAGGAGGTAAGCCCACATGAAAAAAGGGATACTTATATATGACTCCTCCACAAATCGCTTTGACGTTTTGTATGAGGAAGGAAACAGTTATGGCGGCCTGCACTGCGGAACTGCAATGGAGGTCTTGATAAATGACGAATGGGTACCCACTCGCATAGAGTACGGAAACGACTGGTATCTCGTAGGGGTGCAGAAGGAATCGTTACCCGGACTTCAAGTAAGAATATAGTAACCACATACTGCAAGGGCAGTCTCTTGATTAAAGGGGCTGCCTTGTTTTTATATCCAGTCGCAGAAAGGAGGAACCCGTCATGCCGAAATGCCTGTTCAGATACCAATGGGTCAAGCTGCCCAGGACTCATTTGCCGGTCGGCAAGGGAATCATGGGTTATTGGGCGAAGCTGGCCTCGCGGGCGGCATTTCGCAAGGGTCGGGCAAAATACTGCGGATACACAAACGATGTAATGCCCGGGATGTGGTCCGGTGGCGTGGTCGGCTTAAAGAGCATTCTGGGCGTCAAAAGCCGCACGGAGGCTCTGGAAATCATGAATACGCTCAGCCGGTTCGGGTATATCCGTTACACGCTTGACGAGAAAACAAAGAAGCTGGAATATGTCGTCACCGATTGGGTTGTAAAATGCTCCGGCGCCGAATGCATGAGTGGAGCAGTCTACGCAACAGACGGCTATGGCTTTCTCTGCCTTCCCCGCAACATCACGCAGCGCCTTGCGGATCAGCATTATACCTTCGGCGAATCAGATGCATGGCTGGACCTCTGGTGCCACACGGTTTGGCAGGAGACCGGCAATGCGTTTTCTTATCTGGCGCCTGCCGTTCAATTCGGGAGACTTGGCGCCGCTTTGACATTGGAGGCCTTGGGACGGCGCTGGGGCTGGGAAAAGACAAAGGTGTGGAGATTTTTTCAGAAGAATGGGGATGCCTTCGCTCTGCACCGTCTGCCGGGCTCCTACGGCTGCCTCATTTTCAATAGACTGTATCCGCTGGATACAAAGGCTTCCCTGCCCACCTGCGCAGAAATTGAACGCATTATTGAGAAAATGCGTATTTGCGCCGGAAATGCGCATATTGGAGGCTCGGACAATGCACGCCTGAACAAGATGACCCTTTGGTATAGCCGCAGGATCATTATCATGAGAACCACTGATTATGCCGAACAGGCATCAGAAAATCGCGTTGCACTTTCGTCCCCTATAATACGCGCGTATACTTCTCTGTGTTGGAATTGTCAGAACTGTATCTATGACTGCAGAGGTGTAAGTAGTAGACTACGCCGCATAGATGCGAACCACATCCGCGGGCCATGTGCTTACGCGGATTTTTTCTTGCACTCACGAAACCGGAAAGGAGAATCGACATGAGCAAAATCGAAAGCAGTGCCGGAAAGGCGCTTTATGAACAGCAGGAAACCAAGCTGTCGCAGCAGTCCGCCGCATTTATTGAGCTTCTAACAAAGCGCGGCATTCTGGGAGATTCGTCTATCGATGATGACAGAGTCCGCCAAGCCAAAAAGGAGAAAAAGAAAAGCATGTATCATAACACGCTTCTCCTGCTGCAGCACTACCGAACCATTCTCTGGACGCTGGAATGCTTCCCGTCCAGCGTAGCAGAGGAGCTGGATCGCCCGCTGAAGGATCTGGATACGCTGCTGGATCGGATCGACCTGGAACTTGGGATGAACAATCGAAAGCTGGAAGGCCGGATGGAGAGTGTACGCCGCTCCCGCCTGCTGGTTGACCGGCTCAACGATGCGGTCAGCATATTGAAATCCAAACCGGTCAACGGGCACAAGATGTACGACATCATCTACATGACCTTTCTCGGGCCGGACAAGCTGATGCACGAAGAGCTTCTGTACCGTCTGGACATCTCTGCCCGGCACTATTACCGGCTCCGCACGCAGGCAATCAATATCATCGCCCTGCGTCTATGGTCTGCCCCTGCCGGCGAGGTGGATTCCTGGCTGGAGGTTCTTTCTATTTTGGAAAACTGGTAAGTGCGCCTGATCTGGCATAGTGGATGGCACAGAAAAAGGCGGAGAAAATGGCACGGTTCGCGCCG